>MDTC01032806.1_pt1 | contig 28394 bp, 19 predicted proteins | sample 811181 | NCBI WGS metagenome assembly MDTC01 (sample SAMN05326644, study PRJNA326480) | marine metagenome | isolation source: seawater | place: Pacific Ocean: North | collected 2011 | reverse complement strand
GTGGTTGTTGGTGCAGGGATAAGTGGTTTATCTGCAGCATACCACTATCGCAAAAATCACCTTGACGCAAAAATTTTGATTCTTGATAATCACGATGATTTTGGTGGTCATGCTAAACGTAATGAATTTGATGTAGGTGGTAAAACAAGGATTGGTTATGGTGGGACAGAGACTATAGATACTCCGTCATCGTACAGCGAAGAAGCAAAAAAATTAATACAAGAAATAGGTATTGATGTTGAGAAATTTTATCAAGCATTTGATCAATCTTTATATTCATCAATGGGTTTAGGAAAAGGGATCATGTTTGATAACCAATCATTTCATGAGCAAAAATTAGTCGTAGGGTACAATAAAATTCCATGGCAAGAATTTGCTGATAAAACTCCAATGAATGATGAGGCAAAGAAGGATTTAGTAAGAATTTGGACGGAAGAGAAAGATTATTTACCTGATCTTACTCAGACTGAAAAATATAAGTTACTCTCTAAAGTCAGTTATTATGATTTTCTAAAAAACTACGTCAAAGTAGATCAACAAGTCCTCGAAATATTTAGACGATGGGGTATGAGTTTTTGGTGTGTGGGTATTGATGAGGTGCCATCAACCTCTATTCAAAGTTATGATGGCGGTATGCCAGGATTAAACCATACACTTGAAAGAAGTGGTTATAGAGGAGACGAGCCTTATATATTCCATTTTCCTGATGGAAATGCATCAGTAGCGAGATTATTAGTTAGAAAATTAATACCAGAGGCTGTACCTGGAACAACTATGGAGGATGTTGTATTAAGTAGAGTGAATTATGATTTATTAGATGGCCAACCTGACTCACGAATCAATATTCGACTGAATTCAACTGCAGTTAATGTAGGACATAAAAATCGCTCCACTAAAGTTGATGTAACTTATGTTCGAAATCATCAAACACATACCATTCGGGCAAATAAATGTATTTTAGCTTGTTACAACAGTGCTATTCCTTATCTATGCGATGAATTGCCAACTAAACAAATTGAAGGTTTAAAATACAATGTAAAAGTACCATTGACTTACACGAAAGTTATGGTTTCTAACTGGAGGGCATTCGCTGAATTAGGACTAGATTTTGTTTATTACACTAACGACTTTTTTAAACAGGTTGAGCTTGATTACCCTGTTTCAATAGGTGAATATCAATTTAATAGCTCACCTGATGAACCTATGATATTACATATGTGCCATTCTCACCATTCACCTGATATTAAAGGTCCAGATCAATGGCGAGAGGGTAGGAGGCGATTATTATCGACGCCGTTTTCAGTTTTCGAAGGGCATGTTAAGAGTCAACTTGACCAAGCGCTTGGGAGTAATGGATTCGATGTGGATAAAGATATTAACGCAATAACTGTTAATCGATGGCCACATGGATACTCTTACTCTAATGATTTAATTTGGGAGCCAGAATGGCCAAATGAGGAAAGTAAACCCTGGGTGCAGGGCAGAAAAATTTATGGTCGGATTGCTATTGCCAACTCAGATGCGGGTGCCTCAGCTGATACTAATGCTGCCATCACGCATGGTATTCGTGCAGCAAACGAAGTTCTCTCTATATAAAGTAGTATATATTTATGCGATTAATAATATTATTTATCTATTTATTTAATTTATTGCTACTAATCGGCTGCTCTGAAAAGGAGACAAATTTTTTATCAGAATTCACAGAAATTGACCATATTATAGTCAATGGTCAGGTCATCGATGGTACAGGTCAACCTGGCTTCAATGCAGATATAGTCATTGTGGATGATGAAATTGTGTTTATTGGGGATACTAGTTTTTCTAAGCAAGATTATGATACTAGGGTCATGAATGTTATCGATGCTAATGGAAAGGTTGTCACGCCAGGTTTTATAGATTTACATGCTCATGGTAATCCTTTGCAGAATAATCAATTAGAAAACTTTTTAGCAATGGGCGTAACAACAATAACACTTGGGCAAGATGGAGCTAGTCCCAATTATAACCCCTTATCTGATTGGTTAGATCAGATAATTAATAAAGGTATTGGTACAAATTTAGCAATGTTTGTCGGTCATGGAACACTCAGAAACCTTTCTGGCATTGGTTTGAGTGATTCTCCATCGAAGGATGATTTACAGAAAATCTCAAAAATTCTTAATGAAACTCTCGAGTATACTTTCGGCCTGAGTACAGGTTTGGAATATAATCCTGGTCTCCATGCAAAGCCCGATGAGCTCAATCAATTAGCTAGAATTGTAGGGAATCATGATCGGTTAATAATGAGCCATATGCGCAATGAAGATGATGATCAATTGGAGGCCTCAATATCTGAATTACTGGACCAAGGACAATTTGCGAGGGTGCACATATCACATTTAAAGGCGGTTTATGGAAGTGGGGCAGAGCGCGCTAATGAGATACTCGGTATTTTAAGAGATGCTCGAAATCTAGGGGTCAAAATTACAGCAGATATATACCCATATAATGCTAGTTATACAGGTATTGGAATTATTTTTCCGAATTGGGCAAAAACAGAAAAACAGTTCGAGTTTGCTAAATTAAACAGAAGAGATGAATTAGCGATTTATTTAAAGAATCGAGTTAACAGGAGAAATGGACCAGAGGCAACTTTGCTGGGCACGGAGCCTTTTGTGGGGATAACTTTGGCGGAGTTAGCCCATAAAAGAGAAGCATCATTTGAGGACGTTTTAATTGATGAAATTGGACCAAACGGAGCTTCAGGTGCATATTTTGTTATGAATGACGAATTGCAAAGCCAATTATTAACTGATTCTTATATAGGAATTTGTTCTGATGGAAGTAGTAATGGCTTTCATCCTCGAGGACATGGGACTTTTGCAAAGATAATTGAAAGATATGTTTTACAAGAAAAAATACTAACACTGGAAGAGGCGATAAGGAAAATGACATCTTTCGCGGCATCTGTACTTGCAATTACAGATCGAGGGATGTTAAAAATCGGCCAAAAAGCAGATATTCTGGTATTTGAGCCTAAGAATATTAAAGCTTTGGCAACCTATCCAAATCCTTTTCAGTTAGCTCAAGGTTTTGATATTGTTCTAGTTAACGGAGAAATAGCTAGAAAATATAATCATCTTACAGGTAAGTTATCGGGCCAAGTATTGATACCATAATTAAAAAAGTGAAAGAAATGTCGAAGCGAAACGATCACCAGCTTTTAATAAAAGCTAAAGAAAGATTTAATAATGATCCCTTGGTTGCAACCAAAATATCAAAAATTGCATCATTCTTGAATTCTTCATTATTCATAAGCTCACCTATTATATCGATCGATCAAGCAGCTATATTCTTGGATCTAAGTAAAAATGGCAATATAGATGGATCACCAATAAGTGGTCTATCTGTTCAAGAATTTAGTGATTTAATTGAAAATGTTATGCATAAAAGAAATACAAGATTTGCTTATGGTAAGTGGGGTGAAACAAGAGATATCTATTCTAATGATTTATTTAATTCCACAGAGAGACAATCTAAGGAAAAACGAAATATTCATATGGGTGTCGATGTCTTTTGCAAAGAAGGGACAGAAGTATTCTCACCATTGGCTGGAAAAATCAGTTTTATAGCAAACAACAAAAAAGAACTAGATTATGGGCCCATGTTAATTTTAGAGCATAGTGATCTATCTGGTGAATCTTTTTATACTCTTTATGGGCACTTGGAGCTTTGTAGTATTAAAGATCTGCTGCAAGGCCAAAGTATCAGAGCTGGCGAACTGATCGCCAGAGTAGGATCTCCGCCTGAGAATGGAAATTGGCCCCCCCATCTTCATTTTCAATTAATTATAGATTTATTGGATCTTGGGACTGATTTTCCTGGCGTTGCATTATTTAGTGAAAGGGATATTTGGTTGACGCTATCGCCTTGTCCAGGCATGTTTTTTCCAAATGCGGACCATCAATTAGATGGATCTAATTTTGGCTAATATTTCTATTTTCTAAGGAGATCCTTTTGGACTCATTACATTATTTGGATTATATAGCTATGACGATATATTTCGTTGTAGTTTTATGGATAGGGGTAAGTGTTGCTCGTGCAAAAAATAAGAAAGATGAGTATAACTCTTTTTTAGCGGCTGATCGGAACATGAATTTAATACAAACAACCAGCAGTGCTGCGGCTACTGATATCGGTGGGGGATTTAGTATTGCCATGGGGGGATTAGGGTTTACGTTAGGGATATCAGGCTCTTGGTATATTGCTGTATCTGGACTAAGTATCGTCATGGTTTCATTTTTAATGGTACCCAAAGTAAAACGATGGTCTGATCGAGTTAATGGACTGACAACAGGTGATTTATTTGCGGCTCGTTTTGACCGAAGAACTGGAACGCTGGCAGCTATAGTTATTGGGATAGCATGGTTTACATTTGTGGGTGGTCAAATAATTGCAGGTGGCAAATTATTACAAGCTACTTTGGGAATGAATTTAACTTATGCCGTACTTTTGGCAGGAGCAGTGATTCTGGCATATACAACTATTGGTGGTTTAAAGGCAGTGATATATACCGATGTTTTTCAGATGTTTGTTTTAATGATTGGTGTTGTATTCATTGCAGTTCCGATTGGTTTAATTGAGGTTGGCGGTTGGTCCGCATTGGTAGATAAGTTTAATTCTTCACCTGAAACAGCAAAATTATTAAGTTGGAATAACGCCGGTTGGAAAACGATGCTAGGGTGGTTCTTTGCCGTCTTTCCAGTTTGGTTTATATCTATAGCAGCCATGCAAAGAATCGTTGCCGCCAAAGATATTAAAACGGCTCAGCGTGGATTTTTTCTAGCTGGAGTCCCTATTGAGTGGCCGTTGTTTGCTATAGGTAGCACGATGATTGGTCTTTTTGCAAGAATACTTATGCCAGACTTATCCGATCCTGAGCTAGCGGCACCAATGATTATTATGCATCTTTTGCCTATGGGTCTTGCAGGAATTGTTATTGCCGCTTATATCGCAGCTATCATGTCATCAGCTGATTCATGTTTGATGGGTCCAGTTGCAATATTCACTAATGATATTTACAAGAGGTATTTTCGTCCTGACTCAAGTGAACAAGAATTAGTTAGGATTGCTAGATACACCACTATTATATTAGGTATTTTTGCAATTCTTACTGCTTATCTAGTTCCTGATGTATTGGAGCTCATAAATTTAGCTTATACTTTTGGTTCAGCGGGTTTATTTTTTCCTATGCTTGGACTTTTATTTTGGAAAAGAACAACTGCAAAAGGAGCATATTGGAGTATGTTGCTAGGTGGCTCATCAGCGGTAATCTGGACCCTAGCAGGAAACCCAATGGGATTTGCTTCATCTTATTTAGGTTGGATAATTGGATTGCCAGTACTAGTGATTGTTTCCTTTGCTACAGAGCATAGTGCTGACGAAAATATTGAATTATTTGGATGACTAGATTTTCTGTATTTATAGTAACCAGCCCACCCCAAGATAAATTAATACACTTATAAAGCCAATCAATAAAGCGTAGGGCATTTGTGTTTTAATGTGATCAATATGATCCGACGCTGCTCCTGTAGAAGCCAAGATTGAAGTATCAGATAAAGGTGAACAATGATCCCCAAATACACCACCACCAGCTACTGCAGCAATTGTTGCATAAACTATAGTGTCAAGCTCTCCCCCTGAGAAATTAAAAGCCAAGGGTACAGCGATAGGAATCATAATGGCATATGTCCCCCATGAAGTACCAGTAGAGAATGCGACTATAGCTGTAATCAAAAAAGCTAACATGGGAAGTACTTTTGGTGTTAACCAAGATTCGGTAATTGAGACTATATATCCTGCAGTATTTAGCATAGCCGAGAGATCATTGAGTGAGTATGCTAAGGCTAGGATAATTATCGCCGGCATAATACCCTTGATACCCAGCATTGCCGTATTAATTATTTCTTTAAGAGGGACTCCTTGAATTCTCATGATTAATCCAGCCACAAAAGATGAGAGCATAAAAGCTTCCATCGGTTTAGCTGATGAAGTGATAATAAAAGAACCGACGGCAAAGGAAATTACTACACAGACAGGAAAAATAAAATTCCAAAATAAACTTGTTTTGATATTTTCATAGGGTTGAATATTGGTTAACTCAACTCCCATTAGAGGATCCGCCCCATCACGAAGCACTTTATTTTCATTTAAAGCTCTCTCTTCTGCTTTTTTCATGGGTCCAAAATCAGGAATAATATTGATAGCTACCAATCCAACCATTAATACCGCTAAAATTGCATAGATATTAAAGGGAATAGCAATAATGAATACTTGCATTGCTTGTCCAATATCTTGAATAGGCCCCATTCCAATTAGTAAACTTGCAACCAATACTGCCCAACCAGTAATTGGGACGAGGATGCTTACTGGTGCAGAGGTTGAATCACAAATATAGGCTAATTTTTCCCGTGAGACTTTGAATCGATCTGATAAATTTCTCATGGTTGAACCAACAAAAAGCGGACTAAAGTAATCACTAAAATATACAAACATACCCATGAACCAAGCAATCAATTGAACTCTTATACGAGTCATTTTTTTCTGCGCAATATATTGTGAGAAATTAGCGATTGCACCGGTTCTTTGAAAGAATGCAATGGAAATACCAATAAAGAACTCAAGGAGTAATACCCAAGAAAAATTGGTATTACCCAATGCATTCTTGAGTAAATTAGGGAAACCCATAAGTCCCTGCCCTGAGACAACTACCCCAATTAAACAAGCCATTACTAAGGAAAAAATGGTATTTCTTGTTAAAAAAGCTAAAAAAATAGCTATGCTTGCCGGAACAAGTGATAAAACTCCGTAATATTCATTGGGGTCCATATTTGATCCTTAACTATGGTTTTGATAATCAATTCTAATTAAATTTCAGCTTTCCCTCTATGACTTTCTATCATTGAGATAAGATTAAAGCCAATCTTTCTAAATGGTTCAGGTGGCATCCAGTTCGCACTCCCAAAAAGATTTTTGATATCTGGGGCAGGTTTATCATTTGCTAGGTTTGCTAGATGTTCTCCAAAGAGTGTTCCCTTTACTATACCTCCTCCATTGCAACCGGCGGATATATATAAGTTTTTATCATATTCACCCCACAACCAACTTCCGTTCAAGGTTAATCCTGTTGCTCCACCCCAAACTGTCTCAAAATTTAATTTTGGAAATTGTGGGTAACGCTTTCTTAGCTGATCTAAAAGCTGTATTGCAACTAAATCTTTATTTTCCTCATTTTCATAATGATAGAGTGAGCGTATCATTAATCTTCCATCCAGGGTTCTTCGAAGTGTGCTGCCGAGCCTATGAGTTGGTAAAATTCCCCAGTTGTTATTATTGCCTAGTAATTCTTGATTCTTCTGGCTCAATTGTTCGGTCAAACCTGCATACGTATAAATTGTCGCTAAGTATGCATTTCCTATTCCTAATTTGCCGCAAAATGCATTATTAGCAATAATAACCTTTTTCGTTTTAATCTCACCATTTGGGGTTTTTATAATCCATTTCGATTTAGATTTTAAGCATTTCAGAGCTGGTGTATTTTCATAATAGGATATGGATGAAGGTAAATTTTCCACCAAAGCCCGAATTAAAGCAGCAGGTTGGGCGAGGAAACAATGTGGTGTATAGAGACCTTGTTGATAGTATTTTGTTCCAAGTGTTTCCTGTAATTCTTTGTTATTGAATAATTCAAAATCCAGATTAGTTGACTCTAAAAACTTAATATATTTGTTTAGTGATTTAACACCAATAGCACTTGCAGCAACCCTGAAGACTCCTGTTTTCTGTATTTGACAATCAATTGATGATTTGGACGCATTCTCTTGGATTTTAACTAATGTATCTGAGATCAATTTATTACATTGCATTAATTTTTTAGCGGCTGATGATGAAATATCATTAGCTAAGGCTATTTCAACAAGAAATCCAGAATTTCTTCCAGAGCTACCCTCTCCTGCAGTGCTTGCATCAATCATAATTATTTCGTTTTGTGGGGCGATTTCATACCAGCGTTTTGCTGCTGCCACTCCGGTATAACCTGCACCAATAACTACAACATCAGAACTAATATTACCATTTAGCTGTGGATTACTAGTTTTTTTTGGTAGTAATTTATTCCAACCACTGGCACTTTTATAGTCTGGATATTGATTTTTTTTCATTTAGTATTCACCAAAATTAATCTTATGAGTGTAATGTTTTTTTATCAATTTATAATAATTATATTTGCACGAAATTTTATTTTTCTAGACAATTACATTCTATATCAAGAAGGAGCTTTTCTAACGTGAAAAAAACTGACGTGGTAATCATTGGGGCAGGCCCTTGTGGATTATTTCAAGTGTTTGAATTGGGTTTATTGGGTTTAAAATCTGAAGTTATAGATTCAATAAGGAATCCAGGCGGACAATGTACTGAATTATATCCAGATAAACCTATCTATGATATTCCTGCTATTCCAATGTGTACTGGTCAAGAGTTAACAGATTCTTTACTGAAGCAGATAGAACCTTTTGATTATGGTATGACGTTAAATGATGAAGTTATCTCAATTGACCGACAAGGTGAAAATGATTTCATCATAGAAACAATTTCTAATAAGAAATTTCAATGTCAAGCTGTGGTTATAGCTGGTGGCGTGGGATCATTTCAACCGCGACAACTTCGAGTAGAAAATGCTGATCAATTCTTGGATAAATCATTGTTTTATCGGGTTAGAGATTCTGGTATTTTTCGTAATAGACGTATTGCCATTCTTGGGGGTGGGGACTCGGCATTAGATTGGGCTTTAGATCTTGTAAAAAGCTCCAGTAAACTCACTCTAATTCATCGTAGGGACGAATATCGCGCTGTTCCTGATTCGGTAAATAAGTTAAAAGAAATGCATAATGACGGAATTATTGATTTGATTGAAAATGCCAAAGTATCAGAATTATTTGGCGAAAATGGTCAATTAACGGCGGCAAAAATCATTGACAAGGAAAAGGTAGAAACTCTGATCGAGATTGATGACATGTTGGTTTTTTTTGGTTTAGCTCCAAAACTTGGCCCAATAGCTAATTGGGGTTTAAATATTAATCGAAAAACAATTAATGTTGATACTGAAAAATTTCAAACTTCAGAAAATGGAATTTATGCTATTGGAGATATAAATTTTTACCCAGGAAAGAAAAAGCTCATATTGTCTGGCTTTCACGAAGCAGCACTCGCAGCGTTCGCGATTAAACAGCAACTTGAACCTAATAAAAAAGTCCATTTACAATACACCACAACAAGCTCAATAATGCATGAAAGGTTAGGCGTAGAGGATTAAGGTTATATATATAATAACTTTTATTGACTACTGCACAGTAAAGTTAATTCATTCAAGTTAGTTTTGAGAGTATCTAAATTAAATTGACTATAGATTAAAGGTTCAGAATAGGGCTCAACTTTAATTTTAAGCTCTGAGCCATTCAAAAGCTTTTTAATAAATGAGTTAGATTTCTGACTCGAATCTAACCGTGTGATGTTATTATTTTTATCAACCTTGATTGAAATCCAGTCTGTTTTCATATCATCGACTGAAACACCAATCTCAGTATTATTGAACGAGGATATGAACCTATGCCAATTTATTTCTGAATAGATATCTGGATTATTGTATTCACAGTAAAACTCAAGTACTGGATGAACATCTTTTGAGCCACGTTCGTCTCTTACAGCAATATTTGAGATTTGAACTAACGTAACTGCTTTATTGTTCAATGAAGTATTATCGCTTATTTTAATCGACCAAGAAGTATTATTTTTTTGCGAAAAAGAGGGGGCAAAAATGATTAATCCCAAGATTATTAATAGCTTGTATTTTAAAATTTTTATTTACTCCCAGATTTATTAATTATTATCTATCAGTGACTTATCAATTTACTGAAACATTAAAAATTATTTTTTGTTAAGGTGCTTGTTAATAAATAAAATTCTTTGAGGTCATCTTTGTATGAATAATTTAACAGAAATTATACACCGAAAGTGTTTTTTGTACTTATGTTTGATGATGTTATTTCTAGGATTATGGATAGAAAAAAATTCTTTAGCTCAATCGAGTATTAATGAATCTGAGAGTATTTTGATTCAGGGAGGTTGGCTGATTGACTCAGTGAATGAAGGGCGCCGCCGCAACTCTGGTATTATTATCCAAGATGGAAAAATAGCCGCTATTGATATTAACAAAGGAAAAAGCTCGATAGCTGTTTCTCGAATTATTAACTTATCAGATTCGGAAACAATTCTTCCTGGCATGATTGATATGCATGCGCATTATAATTTTGATTTAGTTGATGTGGGTCGTGTTGAGGAGGTTATTAACAACGGAATAATTTTTCTTGCAAATGGCGTCACGTCAACTTGGTCTGCAGGTGAATATTACCCTGAGCGTGTAATAAAGCAACGTGACTTAATTGAATCAGGAGAAAAAGTAGGACCCAGATTATTTAATTCTGGCCCATACTTTGGCGCCTTCAGGTGCGAATACGCTATAAAAACTGCTGAAGATGATTGCCTTGCATGGCCTAATGATATTTCAGAGCAAGAAATAAGAAATGAGGTAAATAAGTGGGCACAACAAGGTGTTATCAGTATCAAGATTAAGCAGGCCTCACCTGGTGAAGCAAAGGTTATAATTGAACAAGCACATAAGAATGGTATGACAACCACAGCACATTTAGCAAACTATCATGGTGAATATGATGTGCATCTTAGAGATGCAATTTTAATGGGCTTAGATCGAGTTGAGCATCGAATTACTCTAGGTATTGGTGGAGAAAGAAGTGCAGATATGGATCAAATGATAAAATTAATGATAAATAACCAAGTTTATTATGATCCAAACATCCAAATGTATGGAGGCATTACTTTAAGAAAAGAATTGGGAGCTGAAATGATTTGGGCTGATGAGTCTGAATATTTTACTCCGTATGCTCAAGAATTATTAAAAAAACGAGGAGACCCACCTCCTGAATCAACCCCTGAGGCATTCAAGCAACGTTTAGTTGAGTTAAATTCATTCTATAAGCAAGGAGGTGAGGATCTTATTCTGGTTGGAACTGATGAGCCAGTCTATACGACCTTATTACCAGGTTTTGCATATCATAGGGAATTGTATGCTATGAGTTATGTAGGGATCCCAAATATGTCTATTATTCGAGCTGCAACCATCAATGGAGCTAGAGCATTGGGTGTTGATGATGAACTAGGGTCAATAGAAATTGGTAAGATTGCTGATATAATTGTAGCTGAAGGGGATCCACTCATTGATATCAAGAGCATACGTAATCTAAAATTTGTCATAAAAGATGGTGTTTATTATGATCCAACAATGCTACTTAATTCTGCTAAAGGAAAAATTGGTCCGGTTGATTCTGAAGATCATTTGGACTGGGAGCTGAAAATTCGTCCATTAAGATAGCTATATTTGATTTTTTTATCTAGTCAGAGAGCCATATGATTAAAAAATTGTCAGTAATACAATTGGCGCCTTTTCAAATTCTTTTTGGTGTATTCTTTTCATCTAATTTAATGGCAGATGGGGGGCAAGTCTTTGGTGCGCAATGTGCTCGCTGTCACACATCTCAAGAAATGACTGAAATAATTCATAATGAATGGCTCGGTGAGTCAATTTATAATTTTTTTCTCGCTACTAAAAATACAATGCCAGCTGAGTCACCAGGTTCGTTGAGTGATCAAGATTACCATGACGTTGTTAAATTTATGCTCAATAAAGCTAGAGTTAATCATAAGTATAGTGCATCTTCAGTTTCTGATTCGAAAATTACTCTGAGGGATTCTAAGGATGCAGAGGCAGATATTGATTGGGAAAATTTTGGCAGCCAATTAAATGCACAACGATACATTCCTCTGACAGAAATTAACTCAAAGAATGCCTCGAAAATGGAAATTGCGTGGCGCTGGAAAGCAGATAATTTTGGCCCATCTCCAGAAATCCGAAATGTATCAATGCCAATTATGAGGAATGGGAAAGTTTTTATTGGTGCTGGGGCAACAAGGAATATTGTTGCAATCAATCCTGAAACAGGGCAAACACTCTGGATGTGGCGACCCAATGAGGGTGATCGTTTTACAAATGCCGCTAGAAAAGATTCAGGTAAGGGAGTCTCTTATTATGAGCATGAGAATGGCAATAATTCTGTCATAGTGGTGACCCCTGGATATTATCTTGTCAGTCTTGATGCGGAGACTGGATTGCCCAATCAAAAATTTGGTAATAATGGATGGGTTGATCTAACAAAGGGATTAAGAAGGGCGCCGAATAGAGCGCTTGATATCGGGCTTACTGCTCCCGCAATAGTTGTAGGTGATGTAATTATTGTTGGATCCGCCCATGATGTGAGTTTTCGTCCTCCTTCAAAAGCTAATGTAAAAGGTGATGTCAGAGGTTTTGATGCTCAAACTGGGGAATTGTTATGGACATTTCATACTATTCCTGAGCCACATGAACAAGGCTATGATACATGGTTTAATGATTCTGCTTTATATACCGGTAATGCTGGAGTGTGGGCGCCAATGTCGGCTGATGAGGAGTTAGGGCTTGTATATTTACCAGTTGAATCAGCCACTGGTGATCAGTATGGCGGCGATCGTCACGGAGATAATTTGTGTGCTAATTGTCTCATTGCTGTAGATGTAAAAACAGGAGAAATGCGCTGGTTTTATCAGTTAATACATCATGATATTTGGGATTGGGATAATCCCACGGCACCGATTATTGCAGACTTACCTAATGGTAATAAGATTGTTGCGCAGGTCACAAAACAAGGTTTTGTTTATGTGTTTGATCGTGAGACTGGGGTACCAGTTTGGCCTATCGAGGAAAAAGAAGTACCTCAAACTGATGTGCCGGGTGAGTGGACATCTTTAACGCAACCAATACCTAAGTTACCTCTGCCATTCGAAAGGCAAGGGGTAACTACAAATGATTTAATTGATTATACACCTGAAATTCGTAATGCAGTTCAGAAATTAATTCAGAATTATCGTATAGGCCCATTGTATACCCCTCCCTCTATAAAGAATGCTCCAGACGGAACTAACGGTACACTCAGCCTGCCATATGCGACAGGAGGAGCAAATTGGGAGGGCAGTGCATTAGATCCAGAAACTGGTGTTTTGTATATACCATCGCAAACCAGAATTGGGTTAATGCAATTAGTTAATGAACCTGAAAAATCAGATATTGAGTATATCTCTGGAACCTCACCTCCACCCAGTGTTTTTGGTATACCTCTCGTTAAACCACCTTGGGGGAGAATTACTGCAATTAATCTAAATACTGGTCAGCATCAATGGATGATACCGAATGGTGATACGCCTGAAACTATCCTTAGCAATAAACAATTATATGGAATAGATGTCCCCAGAACAGGTAAACCAACTCGATCTGGAATTCTGGTCACGAAGACATTACTTTTTGCTGGTGAAGGATTTGGGGGTGACCCTATATTTAGGGCGCACGATAAATCTACGGGGAATATTGTTGCTGAAATTGAATTACCAGCAACTCAAGCAAGCCCACCAAGCAGTTATCGTTTTAATGGAAAGCAATATATAGTTATGACTATAGCAGATGGGAAAGCACCAGCTGAGTTAATCGCTTTAACAATTCCTGATGATTGATTTGGTTCTGACGAAATTCCATTTAATAGATGTTACGATAACAGACTAAATTAAATATATTGGGGTTCATTATGCGTATCTTTCTTATCTTTTTTTTGACCACCTTAATAAATAGCTTAGCTGCTGATCCATTGATACTTCCAATGAGAGAAAGAGCAGAAGCTATCGATCACATATTAAATGAAAGAATAGCAACAGTGCTTCCAGATTTAATGGAGCGCTCTGGTATCGATTTATGGGTTATTATATCTAGAGAGTACAATGAAGACCCAATCATAAAGACATTTCTTCCTTCTACTTGGCAAACTGCAAGACGCCGAACAATTTTATTGATTTCAAATCCAGGAAATAACCAACCATTAGAAACCTTAGCGGTAGCAAGATATGCTGTCGGAGAAACTTTTATTAAGGCATGGGACAAAGAATTACATGGCGATCAATGGGATCGTCTTAGTCAGTTAATTAAAGAAAGAGATCCAAAAAATATCGGAATTAACTATTCAGATACATTTGCCTTAGCTGATGGCGTAACTAAAACCGAATATAACTTGTTTATGCAATCCCTATCGCCAAAATATCAAAAGAGAGTTGTTTCGGCTGAGAATTTGGCTGTTGGTTGGTTGGAGACTCGATCTCAACAAGAAATAATTATTTATCAGCAAATTTGTCGTATTGCTCATGAAATTTTAGCTGCGGGATTAACTAGTGAGGTTATTCAGCCTGGCATTACCACAACCAATGATGTGGCATGGTGGTATCGAGATCGAATTCGTGAATTAAAGTTAACTACTTGGTTTCATCCATCGGTATCAATACAGAGAGAATCAAGCCCTGCCCTGGATGCCAAAGCATCAATATTGGCCAGGCATGATGATAATGTGATCTTGCCAGGTGATTTACTGCATGTAGATTTTGGAATTACATATCTCAGATTAAATACAGACACTCAGCAGCATGCATATGTTTTAAAGCCTGGCGAACAAGAGGCGCCTGAAGAATTAAATACCGCCATGAAGAATGGCAACAGACTGCAAGATATTTTAACTAATGAATTCGTTACTGGGAGGTCGGGTAATGAAATTTTAGCTAATGCTTTAGCTAAAGCTAAAGATGAAGGGATTAAACCTTCAATTTACACTCATCCTATCGGATTCCACGGGCATGCAGCCGGACCTACTATTGGAATGTGGGATCAGCAAGATGGAGTTCCTGGCGGTGGTGATTATACTTTGTACCCAAATACTGCGTATTCAATTGAATTGTATGCTGAGACTGATATATCGAGTTGGGGTAAACCTGTTAGAATAAAATTAGAGGAAGACGCTATGTTTGACGGGAAAGATGTCTATTATATTGATGGCAGGCAGAAGGAAATTTTTCTCATTCCTCGTCAAGTACCAATTCAATAATTTTAGAAGACTGTTTGTTAATTTATTTAAATTAAAGGATATAAGATGAAGCAAAAAAAGGAAGCAATAAAATCAAAAGATCCAGTTACTCGTCGTTCATTTATTGCAGCCACTGCAGGTATTGGATCTTTATCTTTATCCTCAAAGTTGAGCTTAGCAGAAATACTAAAATCTAATAATAATCCTCTAAATGTCGATCAATTACATGGGTGGGGTGAAGCTCCTGGAGTGGCTGGAATTGGCTATAATGAGAATCCATTTGGCCCATCACCACGAGCATTACGAGCGATAAATGAGGCTGTAATGGACGTAAATCGCTATGATTTTGGCGCTTATACGAAGTTAGAAAAGGCTGTAGGTGAGTATCTTGGTTTAACTAGTGAAAAAGTTGATGTTGTTCCAGGAAGAGAAGATTTTGCTCCAAGTGGTTATCCGGTCTATGTTGAGGGTGGTTCAGGTTTTATACTTAATCAGATTGTGATGAACTATGGTATAAAATGGAATTCATCAAATCCCACTGGGGAAATTATGGAGATAGACCCAGGTTATGGAGGTGTTAGTCGAGCTGCTATAAGTTTACGTGACTTAATGGGTGCAGAAGTGAAAATTAGAAGAGTGCCTGCAACGACTGATCTTAAACATGATCTTCAGGCGATGTTAGGAGCAGTTACCAATAAGACAACTTTGATTGTAATTACTAACCCCAATAATCCAACAGGAACAATTTTATCTTATGATGAAATTAAACATTTCGTGGATGCGGTTCCTAAAAATATCATGATATTGATTGATGAGGCTTATATACATTTTGTTAGAGAAGAGAATTACCAAACAGCAGTTAAGCTTGCGCAAGAACATAAAAATGTAATCGTTACACGAACATTTTCAAAAATGTATGGTATGGCTGGTTTGAGAGTAGGTTACGCGGTTGGAGATCCACTGATAATGAAGGAACTGCGCACACTCGGAAATAGTTTGGGTGTTGGAAGTATAAATTGTTATGCGGCTATTGCTGCATTAAAAGATGAAGCATATGTGCGCCATGTAAACAGACTTACTAATGCTTCAAAAGATTATTTCTATGAGGAGCTTGATAAACTTGATTTAAACTATATTCCCAGTCATTCTAGTTTTGTGTTGGTTGATGTTAAGCAAAATGGAGGAGTATTAGCTCGAAAATTAAGGGCGAAAAATATCAAGGTAAGGGCTTATGGTAATGAAATAATAGAAAACTATGTCCGTTTTACGATTGGTACACTAGACGAGATGCAAGCTATGGTAGGGGTTTTATCCAGAGAAATAAAAGGTTAGTGTTACTGTTAGAAAGATTTAATTAAAACAATATATTTAATTGAGGTGTTAATTATGGTGGGTAATTTGATTAAAAAAGTAATTTATGGATGCTTAATATCATTTGGGTTAGTGTCTGCAGTGTGTGCACAAGATCACCCATGGCGAGCTGTTGAAGGTTGGGCAAAGATGGAAGGAGATCGTGAGTGGGGCGCGACAAGTGCCGTTTACCCGGGTAAGGATGGCACTATTTGGGTAGGTGAACGTTGTGGTAAAAATAGTTGTGTTGGGTCAACGGATGATCCTGTTTTGCAATTTGATCGTGATGGAAATCTAATCAATAGCTTTGGTGCTGGCATGATTGATTGGCCTCATGGAATCCATGTGGATAAGGATCAAAATGTATGGATAACAGACGCCGCACGTCCTAATGGTAAATTAGGACATCAGATCATAAAGTTCAGCTCTGAAGGCGAGGTTTTGATGACACTTGGTAAACCTGGGATTGCTGGAGATGGTGATTATGAGTTTAATCAGCCATCTGACGTTTTGGTTGCTCCAAACGGAGACATATTTGTAGCAGATGGTCATGGAAGTTCAGGTAATAATCGAATCGTCAAATATGATGAAAACGGAAAGTTTATAAAAAAATGGGGTGTTACTGGAGCAGAAAAAGGTGAATTTAGAGATCCACATGCATTAGCTATGGATTCTGAAGGAAAATTATATGTAGGTGACCGAGGTAATAGTAGGATCCAAATTTTTGATCAAGAAGGTGAATGGATTGCCACATGGACTCAATTTGGACGACCAAGTGGGTTATTTATCGACAAAAATGACGTCCTCTATTCTGCTGATTCTGAGTCACATGTGCCATGGTCTGGAAATTGGGGATGGAAACGTGGCATTAGGATAGGAAGTACGGATGATGCTTGGGTTGTGTTTTTTATACCAGATCCGGGACAACCAGGTATGGATGGAAGCACGACAGCAGCCGAAGGTGTTGCAGTGGACGATGAAGGTAATATTTACGGCGCCGAGGTTGGTCCCGCGCAACTTGTTAAATATGAGCACATCGGATGGAGACCTTAAATTCTCTAGCTAGAAATTGAGTTGAGAAAAAAACCGGTCTAAGACCGGTTTTTTTATGATTAAGATCTAAAATCTGGAAGATGTGATAAAGAGATTCGAGCGCGCCCAACTATCTTCGAAATCTGCATCTACTTTTGGATCATTTATATTCTGCCCGGCTAATGCTTCTCTTAAACCAAATAGTGACCATCCATTATGTGGATGCTTTTTCAGTTCATTACGATAAACAGATTCGGCTTCAGAAAAATTCCCAGCCTCAATTAGAGCAGCACCAAGCCAATGATGCGCTGAAAATGGAAGTGGGCCAGGCTCACTAAAACCAAGCGTTTTTTCGGCTCTAACAGAGGCATTAAATGAATCTAGAGCGCCTGATAAATCACCTTCCATCATTTTAATTTCACCTTGAAGTATGTATGCCACAATCTCTACGAGAGTCGCTTTATAATCGCCCCTAAAATACTGAGATCCAAGATCACCTTTCGCTGCATCGAAAAGATCTGACTCAGTTGTTTTGGCGGTTTTTATATCTCCAGTTTTAAGTGCTGCATATCCTTTTGTAAATTTATATAAAGCTAGAGCATATTTATCCTTAGGGGGGTTATTATTTTCTAATACCTCCTCAAAGCGACCAAATCGTATTTGAGTGAGTGTTTCATAAGGCGCCATATCTGTTATTTTTCGATAATCCTTTCCTGCTTGAATTGCAACTGCTCCCTGACCATCCCAAGAAGCACCATATAGGAGCATATGTAGATTATGTGATGCTCCATATGAAAAACCCTTGTTTGATTTTGCCATAATATCTGATTGTGATGCTTTTATACTGGTTAAAACATTTTTTCCCCACATCCCAGTTCTATTATACGTGTGTGCTGGCATATGTTGGATATGACTAGCCACTGGAATTGCATCACTCAAATTATCTGCACATTCAGAAGCCCTTTCTGGCTCATTCGTTGATTCGGTTGCATGAATATATAGATGACATGCACCAGGGTGAGCAATATTTTCATCTAAAACACCAGTAAGTACAGAATGCAGGTGAATTAGAGATGGTGAGTTTAAATCACGATAACCTCGTCTTTCCTCCAGCATAAATAATGCCTGCCCATATAAAGTGGCAATTTCATGATTATTAGGATAATTTTTATATACTTCTGCCATGTTATCTGCGTATGCTTGGTAGGTAGGACGACGTTTCTCTTTATCGCTACCAATTTCTGTTGTCCAGTTTTCAGGATAACGAACCAGAGTTGCCATTATGAGTTCTTTTTCCATTGTTGAAGTATTGCCGTCAGCTAGTTCTATTGCCCTAAGAATAGCTTTTCTACCTCGCATACCTTTTTCAGTAGTCATATGACCATTCAAAAATGAACCAAGTGCAAATGCTTCTCCCCAATAACACATGGCACAATTAGGATCCAATCTTCTCGCTTCGGCCATGGATCTTGCTGCTTCATTAACGTTATAAGCCCATCTCAACTGCATACCTTGTTTAAAATAATCTTGCGCTTTTGGTTCTGTAGTAGTTATTTGCCATTCATAAACACCCAATGCTTCAGGGATATAATCAATAGGTTTATCGTAACTGCTGTCCATCATCATTGCAGAATGCTCACCAATTGGCGCTGATAAAGGCGCCTTTTTCGGAGTAGAGTTATTTTTTTCTCTACTAGGTATTATTTTAGATGCCCCAGAAACAACTGAGCTACCGAATGCCTGAAGTTTCTCTTGGGTGTTTGCGCAAGCGCTTAGGAAGAACGACATTAATGTGATTGAAATTATTTTTCTCATCATGATGACTATACCTACCTGTTAATTATTAATATAAAAGTTAATACAGAGATTAATATGCGAACATGTGATATTCAAGAAACTTTGCGGTTCTTTACAAATATCATAAGCCATTAAAAATGATGTTAATATATTATTCTTATTAAATTATTCATACGAGAGAAATAATTTAACGATGAAAAAAAAGCAAAAATTAATTGGTGGTGTTCTTGGAGGGATGGGCCCACTTGCTACTGTAGATTTTATGTCAAGAGTAATAGCCTTGAACCCGATAAATAATGAAGAAGACCATGTTCATTTATTTGTAGATCAGAATCCACATATTCCAAATCGACAAATAAAATCAATCTCTCAAGAAAAAGCAATCAGTTCTTCATTAATTGATAGCGCTAAGAAGCTCGAAGTGGCGGGCGCTAACTTTATTATCATGCCCTGTAATACTGCTCATATTTTTGCTAAAGATATAATTAAAGCAATTAGCGTGCCATTTTTACATATTGTAGAGGAAACAGTGGATGAAATTTCGAAAATTTATCCGAATTATAATAAAGTTGGATTAATGGCAACATCAGCCTGTTTAACATCAGAGATATATCAAAGTGGTTTAATCAAATCAGATAAGGTACCAGTATGCCCAAGTCTGATGTTTCAGGAACAATGTATGAAGACAATATTTGCTATTAAGGATGGCGAAGAGATTGAGCCTATGAAATATCAAATGATTGAGGTAGCTGAACATTTGATCAATAATGGCGCGGAAATTATTATTGCTGGTTGCACTGAAATACCATTGATTATCAAATCAATTGATATCGAAGTACCTTTAATTTCATCAACGGAAGTTTTAGCAATGAGAACAATTGAATTTGCTACAAATATCAAATTATCAAGAATTTTATAATAAGGATTAAATATGTTGTTATCTAGGTTTCCCAGGGTATCTTTGGCTCATCTTCCAACCCCGATGGAGCACATGCCAAGGTTATCAGAGCATTTAGGCGGGCCAGAGATTTATGTCAAGAGGGATGATTGTACAGGTTTAGGGACAGGTGGAAATAAAACTCGAAAATTAGAGTTCTTGATCGCAGATGCTCAAAAAAAGAAAGCGAATGTTGTGATCACACAGGGAGCCGTTCAATCAAACCATGCTCGTCAAACAGCTGCTGCAGCAGCGAAAGTGGGAATGCAATGTGAATTAATATTTGAAAAAAGAGTGACCGATGCCTCTGATGCTTATTTAAAATCAGGAAATGTTTTTTTGGACCAGCTTTTTGGGGCTAATATCCGCGAAGTTGAGAAAGGTTCAGACATGAATGAGGAAATGGATGAAGTTGCAAATGAATTAATCAGAAAAGGTTTGACTCCATATATCATCCCAGGAGGTGGCTCTAATCCAATTGGTGCACTAGGTTATGTTGACTGTGCCCTTGAAATAATTGCTCAAGCAAATCAAGAAAATATAGTGATTGATACTATTGTTCATGCAACAGGAAGTGCGGGAACACAAGCTGGTCTTGTGGTTGGTGCAAAAGCAATGAATAGCAATATTCCTATTCTCGGCATTGGTGTTAATGTTGAAAAGAAGCTTCAGGAAGATAAAGTATATCAACTTGCTTGTGAAACTAGCGAATATATGGGCTTACCTGGAATAATTAATCGAGAAGATGTGGTGGCAAATTGTGACTATGTTGGAGAAGGATACGGTATCTCAACACAAAGTATGAATGAGGCAATTTTAATGCTTGCAAGGTATGAGGGACTACTTTTCGATCCTGTATACAGTGGCAAAGGATTAGCTGGAATGATTGATCTCATTAAAAAAGACTATTTTGAAGGCCAAAAAAATATCGTTTTCATACATACTGGTGGTTCAGCTGGTTTATTCGCTTATCATGATATTTTAAAAACACAATAGCCATAAATTTACTTCCAGCACAGTTATTGTTCCAAATGAAATGTTAAGTTTTGTTAAATCGATGCTAACTACTAGCATATGTAGCTTACTCCATTTAAAATCCAACCTGAATTTATAAATGTATTCATTTGAAAGCTTGTGAGGGCTTAAAAATAATAACTGGAGAGTATTTTGGATTATCAAGGACGTAATATATTTTTTTGGATAATATTAAGTACAATATTATTCATAAGTTCGCCTGTCTTTTCGCAGAGTAATATTCTGCCAGAGCAGTTACCAAGGCCAGTTATTAACTCTTCTAAACTTAATACGAAACCAATTTTAGATGGAAATATTTCAGATGATCCAGCATGGAGAGGTGCTGAAGCAGCCACAGATTTCACTCAGATTCAACCAAATGAGGGTACAGCAGCCTCGCAAAAGACAGAAGTTTACCTTGGTTATACTGATACAGCTATTTATATTGGTTTGATAGCTTATGATGAAAATCCAGCTGGTATCATCGTCGCTGACAGTCGGCGTGATTCTAAATTAGATGATACAGACAGTTTCCAGGTTGTTATTGACGGTTTATTGGACCGTCAGAATGGTTTTGTGTTCGGAACGAATCCAGCAGGTATTGAATATGATGGACAAGTAACTAAAGAGGGTGGTAGTGGATCAGGGCAGTTTAGTTCAGGTGGAGGTGCATTCAATTTAGAGTGGAACGGGAGCTGGAATGTCATTTCTAAAATAACTGATTTTGGTTGGACCGCAGAAATGGAGATACTATTTTCTACTCTTCGTTATGGGAAAGGAAAGGATCAAGTTTGGGGTGTAAATTTTCAAAGAAATATTCGTCGTAATAATGAGATTTCATTTTGGGCCCCTCTTTCAAGACAGAGGAAGATTCATCGTGTATCAGCTGCTGGAACTGTGAAAGGTATTATCGCACCGTCACAAAAAAATCTTCAAGTTACACCCTATTTTCTAGGCAGTACGACAAGTGGTGGCGAATTGACTAGTAGTGATACCAGTCAAGATGTTGGTGTTGACGTTAAATATTCTATAACACCAAGCCTCACATTAGATGCAACGTTGAACACTGATTTTGCTCAAGTTGAAGTGGATGAACAGGTCGTCAATTTAGATCGTTTTAGCATTTTCTTGCCTGAAAAAAGACCATTCTTTCTTGAGAATGCTGGTCAGTTTTCTGTGGGTAATGCGCGAGAAGCTGAATTATTTTTTAGTCGAAGAATAGGAATGTCCGCTGGCAACCAGGTTCCAATTAATGGTGGTGTTCGGTTGTCTGGAAAAGTTTCTGATAAGACTAATATTGGTTTCCTTCATATGGATGTTGATGGAGTAAATGGTGTGGCTCCAGGAAATAAATTTACCGTCGCTAGAATTAATCAAGAATTTAAAAACAGATCCTCTTTAGGCGCACTCATAGTTGATCGGCAAGGAGACGGAACCATCACAGGGTCAAGTTCGACTGATCAAAATCAAACATATGCAATTGATGGTCAATGGGGGTATAGCGATGAACTTCTGTTTTCTGGGTGGGCCGCTAAAACAAGTACGCCAGGTAAATTGGGAAAAGAGGGCGCTTACGCAATAAAGATGAATTATGACTCTGCTAATTGGAATTCACGAGTCAACTACACAGAAGTAGAAGAAAATTTCAATCCAGAGGTGGGATTCCTAAGTCGAAAGAATTATAAAAAAACACAAGCATATATTATGCGACGAATTAGACCTACTGATATGTATGGATTACTTGAAGTTCGCCCTCATATTATGCTGCAGACTTATAAAGATTTTAATGGCTTTGAAGAGTCAGGATTCGGGCACTATGATATCCATTGGGAATTTAAAAATGGTTATCGAATAGATACAGGAATGAATACTACAACTGAGGGTGTCAAAGAAGCATTTGATATCACTAGCGGGGTTACTGTTCAACCAGGAACTTATGATCATAAAGAAGCAATGATAGTTTTTTACACTAACAAAGGAGCTCCACTTAGTTTCTCTGTACGAAATATTATAGGTGGTCGTTTTGGAGGTGATAGGAAAAGTATTGAGCCTACCCTTAAATATCGATTTGGTGAGAAATTTTCTGGAGAGTTAGGTTTAAAACATAAAAATTATGAGTTACCAGTTACCGGCGGTGATTTTATTGTGAACTTAACGAAATTAAGATTGTCATATTCATTTACTCCAAAAATGTTACTGCAAGCATTAATTCAGCACAATAGTAAGGACGATACAGTGACCACAAATCTCCGTTTTTCATGGTTGCAAACTGCTACGTCTGGATTATATGTTGTTTACAATGAATTTGATGACAGCTCAATTGGTGCTCTACCAAAAGGTAAAGAGTTTTCTATAAAGTACAGTTATATGTTTGATGTTTTCAAATAATTGTATAAAAGATAGAAAAAAAGTTATATTGAGGTGTGTTAAAATTACTAATACTTCTTACCCCATCATATATGTTCCTTTTGTGCTTAGGGCAAGTTTTTGCTGAGCCAAATGAGAGACCTAGAGCTCGCGAAGCTGGGTTGAGTGTTGGAATATTTGAACCAGGACCATTAAATGCAATCACTGATGTCAGTGATGTAAAAGTTGGTCATTATACAAAAATTGAAGGTACAGATATTCGCACGGGAGTAACAGCTATTATTCCGGGCCCAGGGAATTTATATACCTCTCCAATCCCTGCTTGGATATATGTTGGTAATGGTTATGGAAAAATGGTTGGAGAAACCCAGGTTCGGGAATTTGGAGAAATAGAGACTCCTATATTATTAACTTGCACCTTGTGCGTCTGGAGTGCTGCAAATTCACTAAAAGAATGGATGTATTTACAGCCAGGAATGGGAGAGCACACAATTAATCCAATTGTAGGCGAAACTAACGATGGCGCTGTAAATAATATGTGGGCAGATCCAATACAAAAAGATGAGGTGTTTGCTGCTTTAAATAACGCTAGCAGCGGACCGGTTGAAGAGGGAAGTGTTGGTGCTGGAACAGGTACCCAAGCATTTGGCTGGAAAGGGGGAATTGGTACAAGTTCAAGATTATTACCACAATCTCTTGGTGGTTATACGATTGGCATACTTGTTCAGACAAATTTTGGTGGTATTTTGACTATGAATAGTGCTCCAGTTGGCAGAGAGCTGAGGCAGTATTCATACAAAGATAATTTAATTGATACTGCTAATGAAGATAAAATTGACGGTTCAATTATGATAGTGGTGGCCACTGATGCTCCCCTGAATGCAAAAAACTTAGAGCGTTTAGCAATGCGAGCTATAATGGGTTTGGCACGGACAGGTTCTCATGCAAGTAATGGTTCGGGTGATTATGTCGTGGCTTTTTCAACTCATCCATCAGTCAGGCGCCCTCGACTTAGCGAAAAACCAGTTGCATCGTTATCTCTGGTTAATGCGTCTATGTCACCCTTATTTGCCGCTACAGCAGAAGCTACCGAAGAAGCAATTTATAATGCAATTTTTAAAGCCACAACTGTCGAAAGTGATCGAGGGATTCGAAAGGCTGTTCCAATAAAAGATCTTATGCGTATCTTAGAAAAATATAACGCTTTGCATTGGGATAAGAATATTTCAAAGAATTAAGTCACTTACATAGATTCAGCTCAGAATATTTTCATTATATGAAATAACGCCTTTATGATTTAAGTGATACCACTTACACTTAAAATTGAATTTCTTGATCAAGGTTATAAATGTGCAGCATTTTGATACAATCATTATTGGTGGGGGTCATAATGGCTTGGTATGTGCAAATTACCTAGGAAAAGCTGGCCAAAAAGTAATACTTTTAGAGGCCTCCGAAAAACTGGGTGGTTTAGCTGCAACTCGTGAATTTTACCCTGGTTTTGAGGTCAGTGTGGCGCATGCTATCAATCAGTTCCCAGAAAAAATTGTTTCAGATTTAAATTTAATTAAATTTGGCTACGAGCAAAATTCTAAAAGCATGAAAAATATCGGGCTAGATATTCATGGTAATCATGTTGTTGTCTCTCAAGATGAAATATCTGGCGTTGAAGATAAAGACGCAAAGCAATTTAAGCACTATAAATCTTCCTTAAAGAAATTTGCCAAAGCTCTTGAACCATTTTGGATGAAAAAAATGCCTGCGATCGGAGGTAACACTATCTCTGAGATCCTTACTTTTGCCCAGATTGGTTTAAAACTTAAATTACTCGGAAAGAAAGATATGCGTGAATTGCTCCGAGTGGCTTCTTTACCGGCTAGAGATTTAATGGATGAAAATTTTGATTCAGATTTACTAAAAGCAACTCTATGCTGGGATGCACTGATCGGTTCGACACAAGCACCTCGTTCACCAAATAATTCAATATTGACGTTGTTATACCGAATGGCTGGAATACATCATGGTCATTACACGCTCCCCGAAGGAGGTGTTCAAAGTTTGATAGGCTCATTAACAAGCGCTGCTAAGAGTGTTGGAGTGGATATTAGATGTGGATCACCAGTTAACAAAATTTCTATCAGGGCTGATAAGAATGGAGTTAAGGCAGCAGGAGTGATTTTAGACGAAGGACAAGAAATTACTGGTGATCGTGTTATTTCTGCGTTAGATCCAAAACAAACATTCATAAATTTAGTGGGCGCTGAACACCTAGAAATTGAATTTTTAAATCGAATTAATCGTCTTCGAACAGATGGTTATGTGGCAAAACTTCATTTAGCGTTAACAGATATCCCGAATTTTAAGGGAATAAAGTCATTAGGTGATCGTTATATTATTGCACCAACTATGGATACCATAGAATTTGCCTGGGATGATGCTAAATATGGACAATGTCCAGATAATCCAGTAATAGAAATGATTATTCCAAGCCTCAATAATCCTAGTTTATCACCGAAAGGACAGCATGTTCTTTCTGCGAATATTATGTATGTACCTTATCAAAAGAAGGGAGGTTGGTCAGAAGACTCTAAAACACAATTTATAAAAAAAATACTGAGTATTCTGGAAAAATATTCTCCTGATTTGACTAAAAAAATTATCCATGCAGAATTGCTGACACCAGTCGACCTTGAAAAAGATTGGCGAGTTACTGGAGGTCATTGGCATCATACAGAATTAGCATTGGATCAAATGTTAATGATGCGACCAACATATGAGGCTGCTCAATATCAAACGCCTGTAGAAGATCTTTATATTTGTGGTGCTGGCTGTCATCCGGGAGGTGGTTTGATGGGTGCAGCTGGACACAATGCGGCAAAAGTGATCATAGAATGAGCAATTATGACGCAATTATTGTTGGTGCTGGCCATAATGGTTTAACTAACGCTGCGTATCTGGCAAAAGCTGGATTGAAAGTTCTGGTTGTAGAAAAAAATGATTACATAGGTGGTGCTGCTGTTACCAGAGAAATGCATAATGGTTGGTATTATTCGAGTTGTTCTTATGTCTGTTCAATGATGCGTCAATCCATTCATCGAGATTTAAATTTGACGAGCCATGGATTGATTTTAGTACCGTATTTAGGGACAGTAAATTTTGGTGATAATGGCGAAACTCTCTCTGCTTACCATTCTGAGGGCCCTTATTATAACGAATTAAGGTCTCATTCACCGCATGATGCAGATGCAATGTTTAGACTACAGGCAGATCTTAATCGCTACGCCCAATTGATTCGTAAAACATTAATGAGGACACCCCCAGATCCTACTTCATTAAGGCCAAGAGATATCAAAGAAATGTTATTTTTAGCAAAAGAATTTGGAAATCTTGGTGAAAAAGAATTTTATGAATATGTTCGTTTTTTTACCATGAGTGCGGCAGAATTTTTGGATGACTATTTCGAAAATGATCTTATTAAAGCAACTATGGCAGGAGCAGGAATTATTGGAACGGCATTAGGAGTTTATTCTCCTGGTTCAGCATATATATTATTGCATCATGTAATGGGAGATGTCGATGGAAGTATTGGTGCATGGGGATTGGCACGTGGTGGGATGGGGTCAATTTCAAAGGCAATTGCAGGAGCATTAAGAGAGGCAGGAGGCGAGATCAGAGTCAATGCAGGAGTTCAACAAATTCTTGTAAAAAATGGACGGGCAATTGGTGTTGCTTTAGAAAATGGAGAAGAAATAAATGCTTCAATAGTTGTATCTAATCTTGATGCTAAACGTACTTTTACAAAAGTAATGGATAAAAAAGATCTACCCGAGGGTATTTATGAGAAAGCTAAAAATTTCAAGATTAGAGGATCTTCAGGCAAGGTCAATATAGCTTTATCTGCATTACCTAAATTTACCGGTTTACCAGATAATAAATATATCAACAGAGGCGGACAAGGTTTTTGCGGATCACTTGAAACTATGGAAAGAGCTTATGATTGTTGGAAACGAGGCACTTGGTCTGATGATCCGTTCATAGAGTCAGTGATACCGTCAGCATGGGATCCAACGGTGGCTCCACCAGGAAAACATTGGATGTCTAATTTTATTCAATACTGCCCATCAGAACTAGCAGATGGTCCATGGACTCCCGAGAAACGTGATCAATTTGGTCAAACTGTTGTCGATAAGATAGAAAGATACTCTCCTGGATTTAAAGATTTAATTGTCCATATGGAGGTACGCACTCCTCATGAAATTGAAAATGAAATTGGCCTGACAGAGGGTAATATTTTTCAGGGTGAGTTAACAATTGATCAATTGTTATTTAACAGACCTTTTCCTGGCTATTCTCAGTATCGAATGCCAGTCAAGAATATGTATATGTGTGGTTCTTCAACTCATCCTGGCGGTGGAGTGTCATCTTGTTGTGGAGCAAATGCTGCCAGAGAAATATTAATAGACCTCAAGAGATCAAACACTGTCCCTAAGGATGATTGTTATGATGAGTAGACTATGAAAAATGACACTAAATTTGCTGATGAGCGCCTCAAACTATCTCCTTTTCATAAAAGGCAGGCCGCCCTGAATATAAGAGACTCCTGGTCTGTATGGAATGGCTATAAATTTGCTAATTATTATTATGATGCTGAATATGAGTATTTCTGCGTGCGCAATACATGTGGCACTTATGATATTTGTCCTATGCAAAAGTATTTAATTGAAGGGGAGCATGCTGAGGCGATGCTGAATAGGATGGTGACACGCGACATCACTAAATTAAGACAGAATCGGGTTACCTAT
>MDTC01179459.1_pt1 | contig 28408 bp, 25 predicted proteins | sample 811181 | NCBI WGS metagenome assembly MDTC01 (sample SAMN05326644, study PRJNA326480) | marine metagenome | isolation source: seawater | place: Pacific Ocean: North | collected 2011 | reverse complement strand
GCACCTTACGTGCCACTACAGACTACTCCCACAATCTTCGGACCAGAAGACTTCGTGCCACGCAAGGGTGTTATGACCCGCTACGCGAAGAAGATGGTTCGTCCAGATATGTATGGACTAGTCATCTGCCGTGGTTTACTCGGTGAAGAAGGCTCTAGCTGATAGTTAAATATCACTAAACCAAGCCCCCTACTTCGGTAGGGGGTTTTTGCTTTTAGAGATACTATTTACAACAACTTGAAATATTCTCCTCTGGGCGAGGCCACTGCCCTTAGAAAGTTTTGATTCCGAAGTGGCTGGAATTAATTCACTGAATAAAACAAGTTATTGCAATAATATAATCATAAAGGAGAAAATATTATGGGAAATAGAAGATTAGGAGCAAGACGCTTAGACGCCCTACTCCGTAGAGGAACAACCGGCAGAGATACATCTTATCAGGCTGGTGCAAGTATTTCACCTGCTGTTGTATCACACAGAATGTACAACGAAGGTGTTTTCGTTATCACTGAGATCGTTTTAGATCTTGGAACAAGCGCGGCTGACATTAGATCATCTGCTGTTGATAAGCCTATCGGCACTCACAGTGCAACTACGGGCGCTCAGCTTATGCAGTGGGAAAATGACATTCACGGAAAGTGGATTTCAGGAGAAGTTTTTTGTGTAGAGGCGCTTACCGACGTAACCGCAGTCTCTTTAGCTGCTGGCACCGCTGTTGAGGCAATTGGTGATACTATTGCTGATAGACAGGACATTGTTGCTGCTGTTGCCAGTAACAATGTTGGTGGCAACGGAGCTACTGCTGCTGGCGGAATGTCAACTCCTCTTGGTGATGGACACTACGTGTATTTGACTCCCGATAACAATGGTACCACTACTTATGATGCTGGTCAATTGGTTGTTCGCCTCATTGGCGTTAAAGCAGCAGACGTAAGCACTGACTGATTTTATTCACAATAAGGAAATAACATGATTAGATCATCTAGAATAAACACGAAAGAAGACGAAGCAAAGAGAGAGGCACCTGCCAAGGCACCTGCAAAGGCTCCCGCAAAGGCACCTGCAAAGGCTCCCGCAAAGGCACCTGCAAAGAAGAAGGCACCAGCCAAACCCCGCGCAAAAACTCCCGCAAAGAAGACTGCTAAGTCCGAGTAATTCAAACTAATGTTTGTTGCCCCCTCATCTAACAAGGTGAGGGGGCTTTTGTTTATTCTTTCACTATTTACTACGAACAGGAGGCTCTATGAATGCCCACAAACTTACAACCACTTTCAGAAACTAGTGCTATCATTCTTTCCTCAACCGGATCTACCGGTGATGTAGCAGCAGCAGTGCCATTTGGAATGTACAATGGCTCTGACGAATTTATAACTGGTGCTGCAAGGCAAGTAAATTATGTATTCAAGAAGCTGGGCGGTGATGTTGTAGATATTGAATTGACAAATAACAATGTCTATTCTGCTTATGAAGAGGCAGTTCTGGAATACTCATATATTCTTAACATGCACCAGGGAAAAAATGTCCTCTCCGATACGCTTGGTAAACTTACAGGCACCTTTGATCACAAAGGTGAGATTGTTAGTGGTCCTGCTAGCGCGAGTTTACAATACCCAAGAGTGACGCTCTCTTATGCCAATAAGATTGGCGATGGCGTTTCTACTATGGCAGGCGTTGGTGGAACAACTCGCATTTATTCTGCATCCTTTACGACTGTTAAAAATCAACAAGATTATGACCTTCAATCTATTGTATCAGCAGCGTCTGACTCGGGGCTTGATGATGCAGGCGGTGCAGTTCCATACGCAGGAAAAATTGGTGATTCACGTATTATCATAGATAAAGTTTTTTATCGCTCCCCAATCGCCATGTGGCGCTTCTATGGCTACTATGGTGGCATGGGAGTTGTTGGTAATTATTCTACTTATGGTCAGTACGCTGATGACTCAACATTTGAAATTGTTCCCACTTGGCAAAACAAACTGCAAGCCATAATGTATGAAGATTCTCTCTACACAAGAGTCTCACATTATTCTTATGAAATTATTAACAATAGATTAAGACTGTATCCAAAGCCTAGAGGAGAAGATGGCTTTGCCGGCTATCTTGATAGAGTTTGGTTTAGATTCAGAATTGCTGATAACTCATGGGGAGAAGACGACGGCACCAATACCGGAGTTCTTGGCGTTAATAACATTAACACGCTTCCATTTGATAATATTCCATACGAGAACATTAACTCTATGGGCAAGCAATGGATTCGCAACTATGCTCTCGCACTTTGTAAAGAAATGCTTGGACAGATTCGCGGTAAGTTCCAAACTGTCCCAATCCCAGGTGAATCCGTCACCCTAAACTATTCTTCGCTTCTCTCCGAGGCTCAAAAAGAAAAAGATGATCTTCGCCAGGGGCTGACAGATATGCTGAAAGAGATTGAATACCCAGAATTGGCAAAGAAAGACCAAGAGAAGGTCACGGCAGCAGAAGAAACTCTTCGTCGCTCTCCGCTACCAATCTTTGTAGGATAATTAAATGTCAGATAACGAATGGTCCAGACCAGCATCACCGCCCCCTCCGCTCTTTCTTGGAAAGAAAGAAAGAGATCTTGTTAAGCAGGTCAATGATGAGCTTGTAGAAAAGGTTATTGGACAGCAGATACTTTATTATCCTATTGACATGGAAACAACAAACTTTCACGACCTATACGGAGAGGCAATAGAAAAAACTTTCTTACCTCCTGTCAGAGTGTTTGCTCTTGTTAACTTTGATGAAGAGGGTTCATCATACCTTGACTCTGTGGGTATTGATGGCAGTTCGCAGATTACCGTACACTTCCACAAGCGCAGACTTACAGAAGATCAAAACCTTTTCGTTCGTGAAGGCGACTTTGTTCTTTATGGTGAGAGATATTATGAGATTATAAAACTTTCTTCTTCAAGAAAGTTGTTTGGACAAGTAAACCAGACATTTGAAACCTCTGCTATTTGTAAGAGGGCACGCAAGGGACTATTCGATGCTACCTAAAAACTTTGATTTCGCACAATTACCAGAAGAACAGAAAGATTTTAGCCTTAAAGAGATCGGGATGCTTGGCTCTCGCATTGAGGATATCGACTATGCGATGGTATCTTGGTTAAAAAAAGATCTTGACCTCACAACGATCACTAATCAGGGCAACAAAAGGGTCCCCGTTCTGTGGCAAACTCCTGAGCGCGCATTTCAAATTAAAAACAACCATGATCTTCGGCATCCTGTAGATGATGGCGGTGGCGTCATTACTTTACCAGTTGTCTCTATTGAACGCACAGGCATAGTTAAGGATCCAACACGCAAAGGAGGATTCCAGGCTCACCTTTATTCAGACAAGAAAAATGGGCGCACCGGAAGGATGGTCATTGCCAAGAGAATAAAACAAGATAAGACCAGAAACTTTGCAGTTGTTGGTAATACTCGCACTAACTCGGATGGAACACGACAAAAGTTTTTTCCAAGAGTAAATAAGAAGGTTATTATTGAAACCCTTTCAATTCCAATCCCAATTTATGTAAATGTTGATTATAAAATCATTGTTAAGACCGAATACCAACAGCAAATGAATGATTTAACCCAGCCCTTTATGACGAGAACAGGGCAAATTAATTCTTTTGTCATGCGCAGAAATGGACACCTTTACGAAGCATTTATTGATCAGGGCTTCAATCAAAGCAACAATGTTGCAAACCTCGGAGAAGACGAACGACAGTTCACTAGCGAGATCAACATAAAGGTAATTGGCTATCTTATCGGCGAGGGCGATAATGACGATAGACCTATCATTAGAAGAGAAGAAAACGCAGTAGAAATTGCCTTTCCAAGAGAAACAGTGGTTCCAGAAGGTAACGATGACTTTTTTATAGACTAGACACTTCCTGAAGTCTGTTTGAGACACCTGCTACTATTTACATTGTGATTAAAGGTGCTGTTTAGCATTATTTTATAAAGAGAGGAACCCCTAATGCCCGTAAAAAGTTTTAAATTTGTATCTCCTGGCGTGTTTATCAACGAGATTGATAATTCATTCAGACCCCGTAGACCAGAAGCAATTGGTCCGGTAGTCATAGGACGCTCTGTTAGAGGTCTTGCAATGCAACCAGTTAAGTTGGAATCGTTTTCTGACTTCCTGACCATGTATGGAGATACGGTCCCCGGTAACGCTGGCGGTGATGTTTATCGCGACGGCAACTACCAGTCCCCAATGTACGGCACCTACGCCGCCAAGGCATTCCTTAACGCCTCAGTCGCACCTGTGACCTACATGCGTCTTTTGGGATCAGAACACACCAATGCAACTGCCGCTGGTAAGGCTGGGTGGCAAACAACTGAGAATCCAGATGCGCAGACATTCGCAAAGTTAGTATTAAGCGCACATGATGCCCTTGCTGCTGATGGTCAAAAAATAGCTTTGACCGCAAGTGGAGACCGTTTTTTGGTAACTTTTCAAGATGGCGTAACAAGTGCGACTTCATTTACAGCAGGAACTCCCAATACCGCTACTTTGAAGGCAAATCCTTCAATGGGTACTCCCGCAGATAGTGTTGCCGAACAAGTTAGAGAAATGGTGTTGCTCTTTAATTCTATGGCTAACTACGATTCAGTTAGTAGTTCTGCCGAAGATGGCATTGTTATTCGCTCAAGAGTTGGCTTAAATCATGCTGATCACGATATTTTCACAGGTTCAGTAGAAACAAATGTATCACTAGTTGGAACTGCCACCGCTGGCGCAGGCACTCTAACCGACAACGGTGGAGCCTACGGTCTCTGGGTATTCCCATCAAGTTCCAATGAAACTTGTGGAACTGGTGGAGATAACACAGACAACCTTGGCTCAGCAATGCTTGGTGCAGTCTGGTACATGGACGAAGACAGCCAAATTCGTCTTTCCGGCTCTCTTGCTAACAGTGCGGTTAAAGCAGAAGGTATCGGCATGGTTATTGAGTCCGACGATAGCGGGCTGTTTACTGCCACTATCAAGGGCTCCAAGGCTTCAACTGAAGCCGACGAAAAGTTTGCTTTCAACTTTGACGACACTAACCAGCGTTTTGTTCGCAAGGTCTTTAACACTAACCCACAACTTGTTAACGGCGGCGATTTTTATGCTACTTCTTTAGAGCGCAATTATTGGCTTGGTGAAACATTTGAGCAAGAACTACGCGAAGGACAGGACGGAGTTGGTTCTATTACTGGTAGCACCGGAGATGAAACCCAATCTAAGAAGATGTTTGGCGTTGTTCTTCCAATCAGAAATGGCTCCAGTGGTCCTAACTCTATGAGACTTGGAACTCAGGAAGCAGAAACTGGCTGGGTTATTGGTCAGGACATTGGCGAAGCTGGCTCTTGGGTTCCAGAGCAAGCATACAAACTATTTAAACTCAAGGGTCGTGGTCATGGAGAATGGTTACATAAGAACGTTAAAGTTTCAATCGAGAAAGTTCGTTACTCTGGCACACAAACTAGTGACTTTGGAACTTTCTCTATTGTTCTCCGTTCTCTAACTGACGCAGATGCAAACCCTGTTGTTCTTGAAAGATTCGACAATGTAACTCTTGACCCCCGCTCTCCAAACTACATTTCAAGAGTGGTTGGTGACCAATACTACAAGTGGAACGAGACCGAAAGAAGACTAAGACTATATGGAGAATATCCAAACCAGTCTAAGTTTGTTTATGTTAGTGATATCAACGAAGGCAACATTCAGAACGCGAACTCTCTTGTTCCGTTCGGTTACTACGGTCCTCCAAACTTTAGTTCAATTACTAACTGGAGTGGTTCTGCGAGTGATGATGCTGTGAGCAACAAATATATTGACGCCACTAATGATTTTGGTGCTGGTGTTGATGGACTGCTTTCTGGCTCAACCGGCAACTTCACTGGCTCACTGCTCTGGCCAGCAGTTAGACTACGTCACTCTGCCTCTGATGGCGGACTTCCTGACCAGACTGATGCTTACTTTGGTATGCAAACCACAAGAACTCGTGGTAGTAGCCGTGGCGACAGATCCGCCATCGATTACCACAGAAGATGGGTTGCAACCGAAGGCAACTGGGGTAGTGCAGGTGGAGCGGTAGAACAAGGGTACATCTTTACAATGGATGATATTGTAACAAGCAGTGTTGGTGCTTTCTATTCTTCTGGCTCAAGAAGATCAGAAGAAAGTTACACAGCCCAGTCCGGCAAAACTTATAAAAATCTTATCGATCTTGGTTATGACAGCTTTACAATGCCCATGTGGGGTGGTTTTGACGGCTTTGATATTACTAAGCCAGACCCAGTTTACAACACTGGTATTGCTGACAACGCAACTGATACTACAAGTTATGTTTATAATACTTACAAGCGAGCAATTGATACTGTTGCTGATGCTGAATTTGTAGACATGAATCTACTTACTGCCCCCGGTCTCACCAAAGACGGTCTTACTACGCACATGATTGATGTCTGCGAGGCTCGTGCCGATGCACTTGCGTTAATTGATCTTCCTGGCGTATATTTACCAACACATGAAAAGTATTATTCTGATATCGCAGATCGTCAAACTAAGAGCCCAACAAACGCAGCAAACGATTTACGCCAGCGCCAGATTGATTCATCATATGGTGCCACTTTCTATCCTTGGGTGCAAACTGTGGATGAGGGTACTGGGCAGTCTCTCTGGATTCCTCCCACTGTTGCAATGATGGGCGTCCTTGCAAGCTCTGAAAGATCTTCACAGGTGTGGTTTGCTCCCGCAGGCTTCAACCGTGGTGGTCTCTCAGACGGCGCCGCAGGAATTCCTGTCACTGGTGTCTCGCGTAGACTGACCTCCAAGGAGCGCGATGTTCTTTACGAAGCTCGCATTAACCCAATTGCTAGTTTCCCAAGCACCGGTATTGTTGTCTTCGGACAGAAAACCCTCCAAGAGCGTCCATCTGCTCTAGACCGCATTAATGTTCGCCGTCTAGTTATCTTCCTCAAGAAGCAGATTTCGATACTTTCCACTCAGATTCTTTTTGAACAGAATGTACAAGCAACTTGGAACCGCTTCAAGGGTCTTATTGAACCATTCCTTGCAAACGTCAAGACTCAGTTTGGTATCACTGACTACCGCCTTATTCTAGACGAAACTACAACAACTCCTGACCTTATCGATCAGAATGTTGTTTACGCTAAGATTATGATTAAGCCAGCAAGAGCAATCGAGTACATCGCTATCGACTTCATTGTTGCTTCAACCGGCGCATCATTTGATGACTGATAACCTGGGGGCTTTTGCCCCCGCCCACTACTTACTTATGAATTACAGGAGAACCTAACAAATGCCATTCTGGTCAACTAACTTTGGTGAGGACACTACCCTCAAAGATCCAAAACGTAACTTTAGATTTATCGTTGAATTTAACGGTATCAACGCTACCCCCGGTGGTGCTCTTGCTTGGTATGCAAAGACTGCACAAAAGCCTTCATTCGCTGTAGCTAGCGCAGAGCACAAGTACCTCAATCATACCTTTTACTACCCAGGCTCAGTTACTTGGAATGCAATTTCCATCACTATGGTCGATCCTGTTGAGCCAGATATGACTGCTACATTCGCTGACATCCTTGTTCAGAGTGGTTACTCACCACCAACTGATACTACCTCACTTGGCACTATCTCTAAGGCGAAGGCAGCAGGGGCACTTGGTACCGTTACCATTACCCAGATTGATTCAGACGGCAATCCGCTTGAGACTTGGACTCTTTGGAACTCTTTTGTTGAAGATGTCAAGTTTGGTGATTCACTCTCATACGGTGATGATGAGCTTACCGAAGTCTCTGTGACTCTCAAGTACGACTGGGCAAGAGTGGAAACTACCACAGACTCGGCAGCAGTTAGCGGCGGTGGTCGTGAGTTCTTCAACATATAATTTAGACAATATAAGACGCGAGGTGTAAATTGTCAAGAAATCAAGATCGTCTTGGTGGCGCACAGCAACAAGACACAAGCCCCCCAGCAGACAATGGCGGTGGCTTTTCATTTGTGGTCCCAACAGAGTTTGTGGACCTTCCTTCACAGGGTCGCTTTTATCCACAGGGACACCCTCTACACAAAAAAGATAGTGTAGAGATAAAACAGATGACCGCAAAGGAAGAGGATATTCTTACTTCGAGATCTCTTTTAAAGAAAGGTGTTGCTCTCGACAGGCTAATTCAAAGCCTTATTGTTGATAAAACCATTGACCCTTCCACGCTTTTGGTAGGAGATCGTAACGCTATTATTGTAGCAGCGCGAGTATCAGGATATGGAAACGATTACACTACAAAAATCTCTTGCCCTGCATGTGAAACAAAACAAACTTACACTTTCGATTTAAATACAGCAAGTATGCTCCGTGGTAAGATTAATTCAGAGTTACAAGTCTCAGATAATGGAGATGGAACATTTACCTGTATTCTACCAAAGACACAAGCAACTTTGGTCGTGAGATTGGTGACTGGCAAAGAAGAAAGAAAACTTCTTAACACTACCGGGGACCAAGGCTTAGTTTCCAGACAACTTGAATCTGTTATTGTGAGCGTTAATGGTGATTCATCGCCACAAGCAATTCAATACGCAGCGCACAACTTACCCTCTTTTGATTCGCGACATCTTCGTATGATTCTAAAAGATGCTACCCCAAACATCGATCTAACCCAGACATTTACCTGCACAAACTGTCAATATACGCAGGAAATGGAGGTGCCGTTGACAGCGGACTTTTTTTGGCCTGACCGATGATTATAACGAGGGTATGTACGAGCAGATTTTCTTCTTAAAGTATTCAGGTGGATGGAGTTTTGCTGAAGCGTACAGCCTCCCTGTGGGGCTTAGAAACTGGTTTGTTAAGCGTACCATCAAGCAGTTAGAAATGGAATCAGAAGCAATGAAGCAAGCTTCTAAGGGTGGTGGTAAATCACAAGAACTAACGCCCTTTAACCAACCACAGATACCTAAGACCTTTTAGATAGAGCACCTTTTGAGGTGCTTTGCTTTTTGGGGTGTAGGCTATTTATAGGGAGAGGTGCTATTAGATGGCTGATGAAAGAATAACTGATGCTGATGCACGGATACTTGCTGATTATCTAAAAACATTGTCTAGTGTCCGAGATATCAGAAGAGAGACTGCTGAGTATTCAAAAGAAGAATTAGAACTCATAAAAGCTCATGCTGCTGCTGGCTCTACACTTGAAAATGCCATGAAGGAACAAAAAAAATCTATTGACGCCTCTATTGTATCTTCTGAGCGACAAGTGCGCATTTTGGAACAAGCAGCAGAAAGGGCAAAAGGTACATCACAAGAGTTAAGAAAACAAAATGAATTTCTTGAAGAATCAATTGAGTTAGAAAAAGAAAAGCTAAAAACAGTAAATGAAGGCTCAGATGAATACACAAAAAGTCTAAATAACATTGAAGATCTCAATAAAAAAATAGAACAAAACTCCAAAGCGATATCAAATAATTTTAAATCGGCAGCAGGGCACATGGAAGATCTTGCTAAAGAAGGTGCCAAACTTGCCGGTAGTATGTTTAAGCTTGATAAGCCATTTGATGCAATTCAAGGAAATCTAAAAAGTATGGGCTCAAGCCTCATGCAAGCGGGAAAAGCAAAATTCCTTTCAAAATTTCCGCAACTTGCTAAATTTGCTGGACCTGTTGGTATTGTTGCTACTGCGGTAGCACAGTTCGTTGGCTCTATTATAGAACTCGCCACCAGAATGGTAGACACATCTAACGCAATTCAGAAAGCCACAGGCGTAAACGCACAGTTTGCAGACTCAATTACTATGGGCTACGAAGAAACACGACAGTTTGGTGGCACTCTTGAAGACTTAAAAACTGCCGCAGTCGATCTATCAAAGACTTTCACCGACTTCACCATGCTTAACGGACAGATGGCTCAGTCTCTCGCAAGAACCGGCACACTATTGGGCAAGCTCGGAGTATCTTCACAAGACTTTGCAAAGGGTATTCAATTATCTACCAAAGCGTTTGGCATGACTGTGAAAGAAGCAGAAGAAGCACAGTTGCGACTTGCTGCTCTAGCACAAGACATAGGTGTTGCACCATCACAGATGGCTGCTGACTTTGCCGCCGCAGGACCACAACTTGCTAAATTTGGTAGTAATGCAGAAGCCACCTTTAAGAGACTAGCCGTGACCGCAAAGTCAACCGGTATCGAAATTAACAGACTGTTGAGCATTACAGAAAAGTTTGATACATTTGAAGGTGCCGCAACTCAAGCAGGCAAACTAAATGCTGCTCTTGGCGGAAACTTTGTTAACGCGATGGAACTACTAACCGAGACTGATCCTACTGCTCGTTTCGATATGATGACCGATGCAATCAAGGATGCTGGCTTATCCTTTGATGAAATGTCCTACTACCAGAAAAAGTTTTATGCAGAATCTATGGGACTTTCAGATGTAAACGAACTTGCTCTTGCACTTTCAGGCAACACAGATCTGCTATCACAAAACTTAGGTAAAACATCAGCAGACATAGAAGAGACTGCTAAACGCGCACAGCAGATGCAAAGCATTCAAGAACAATTAAATCTTCTCTTTGCCGACATGGTTCCTATTATGAAGCCTGTTATCGCTGGTATGAGAGATTTTGTTGGATTCTTGTTGGAAAACAAAGAGGCAGTTCAGGCGTTTTTTGTAGGACTCACAATTGCCGCCACCGCTCTGGCTGTTTCAATGGCTCCTATAACTTTAGGAACTTTGGCTCTTTCGGCAGCACTAGGGGTTCTCGGCTATCTCTTGTTCAAACAAACATGGGCTTCTAAATTTCACCATGGTCTTCACAAAGTAGCCAACGGCTTTGGTTTAATAGGAAAAATTACTGGCATGGCGTCGGCAGACATAAAGAGCCTAACGGGAGACATGGACGATCTAGGTCAGTCTATGTTCAAGGGCAAGTCAATTAAGGTTGGTGCAGAGATGACATCAACAGCCCTTGAAGGTATGCAAGAATCAACCATGGCTGCCGCCTCAACAACAAAAGCAGCCGCACCTGTTCTTGCAACTTCTAATGCAGTATCAAATGCAGTTAGCAATGCAAACACCACAAACAACAACTACAAGGGTTCTACCGGAGAAACCAAAGTTAACATCAACTTTGCCAATAAGAGATTCAAAGACTTCTTTGATGTCGAGGTCGAAAACTCTATTGGCAGAGCAGCAAGAAAGGCGGTAATCTAAAATGGCTCTTGAATTTGACATAAGAAAGTACAACGCAGAAAAAAACACTCTTGTTGATGGATCTGATGCTCTCGCAAACCAGCGAGATCAGGTTATCTCTTTCCAAAACATACGCAATAAGGAGTCTGTATTCTTTAAGGCTTTTATCACAGCGTTCAGTGACACGTATTCTCCAAACTTTAATAGCGTAGAAGTGTTCGGCAGAACTGACCCGATACAACAGTACAAGGGAACCAGCAGAAGTATCACGCTTGCTTTTAAGGTCCCTGCTGCTTCCGAAAGCGAAGCGTTTGAAAACCTTGGAAGAGCAGGAAAACTTATCCAAATGCTTTATCCCAGTTATGCAAGCGTCTCCAACGCCCTCACTCTTTCAGAGGCTCCACTTGTTCGTTTAAAAGTTATGAATTTGTTGAGTAAAGAACATCTTGATACCGATACCATGGAGAAGATTTTTGAATTATCTACTGGCGGTGGTATTAGCTATGAACAATTTTATTCTTCATACAAGTCCACAGCAGCCCCAGATCTCGGTATTCTTGGCGTCATAACCTCTTGCACCGTAAACCATGGACTTGAAAGCGAAGGTGCATTTTCAAAAATTGAACCTACAAATACAATACTCCCAAAACTAATAGAAATAAATGTCAGTTTTACTCCGATACACGAAGATACCATTGGCTTTGTGGGTGATCAAAGTGAGTTGAATAACGCACCGTCATTCCCTTATGGCGTTTTGTTGAGAAAGAATACAACTGAAGGCAATATCCCCACTGTTGTGTCTAGTAATCAAGCGGAACAAGAAAAGACATTAGAAGAATTAAGGCAGGCTGCTGCAAGCGCTCAACAAGCGGAAGATTTAGCAAGAGCGCAATTAGAAAAAACAGCAAAAAAATTCACTAGAAGAGAAACGACAAAAAGAAAAGAAGCGCTAGTAGAAGCTGGGAACGCAGCGTCGGCGGCTGTGAGCGAAAGTACAGAAGCACAAAGACAATATGAAGAACTCGCAACAGAAATGGGATACTTATAGGATAAATAAATGGCTAACGTAAGAAACAAAGAAAGAATAGTAGATAATGATATAGACCACTACAAAGACCTTGTGGGTAAGAGAGGCAAGAAAAGTGTAAGGCATTACACAACGCCCATATTGCAGCATCCTACTATATCTGAGAGAGCAGGCACCCCAACCACCGCTCACCTATGGACTGCTGGAGATCGTTTCTACAAGCTAGCACATCAGTATTATGGCGATGTAGATTTTTGGTGGGTTATCGCTTGGTGGAATGGTTATCCAACCGAAGGACACATTAAAACTGGCAACTATATTGAGATACCTTTGGACCTACCTGCTGCTCTTGAAGCGCTAGGAATTTAAAATGGCTAAAATAGAAACACCTTGTTTTAAAAAAAGTGATCCTCTTTCTAAGATTGAAACTTATAGAGAAGATTTTGAGACTGCTCTTGGAACCGTTTACGACATAATATATTCTGATGCAGAGTGGGCTTCTCTTATCGCTGATTACGATTTAGATTTATTGAATCTTCCCAAAGGTATTTTTGGAACTAGGCCAGACTGGGATACAATCTATAATTACAAGGCAGATAATGTTGATCCTTTTGGCGATTTTAGAAATGAATTAAACAGTGTTAGTCTTGGAGACAATACCGCCAGCAAGGGCACGTTAGTGCGCCTTGTCGCGCAATCCAAAGACGACTACCCAGATCACCCCACATCTCCAATAATTATAGAATTTGGAACATATATTGGTAAGCAAGAATTTCTAAAAGATAATATAGATACTTTTAATCAAAAACTACAAACCTTTAGACAAGACTTTATTTCAGCTAACGCACAACAAGATGTGTCAGTTATCCCCGCAGCCGGAACTCCGAGCGCAGATCTCACTAGTGCAGTAACCTCAGCCAGACCAGAATTTGAACGAGGGGTTTTTCAAGTTTTTGATAGCTTTGGATTTAATTTTGACACAGGCGTCAGCAAAGCACAAAAAGTCTGTCCCGACGACATTTATAAATTTGTTAAAGATGGGGTTATAAAACTGTTTAACGACGCTATTGAAAACCAAATTAAACAAGTGTTTGCTGAGAAAGCAAGTCGAGATTCACTGGCGGACATAGCATCGCGAGAGGAATACATCCCAAAGCCTATCTGTGAATCCGGTGGTACCAAAGATCTTTGTAAAAGACTGAAAAAACTTCGTGCCCTAAGAGAGAGCCTTAAAAGCACAATTGAATCATTTGCGGGCGACAACTTGGCATACTCTGAACAATGCCTGTTGCTCACCTTTATTGATGAATTGATAGAAATTTCAGGAGAAAAAAAATCTTATCCCTATTTTTCAAATGCTTACAACAACCCAATAAAGATAGGTGGCAACCCTTTTGCGTTTACAAACAGTCTTGTCACCGACTCTAGCCAAAAAGAACTTTTTGAATTAAAGCAACAAGTTGTTTCTCAATTGATGCCTTATATTAGATTGTCCAAAGTTGAAAAAAATTCCCAAGGTGTTGATCAGGAAATACCCATAACATTTGACACAAATATCTCTAATGATCTAAAAGGTGCAAAAAATACTTTACAAAGACAAAGAGGTTATGGCGTTGGTTTGCAAAATTTTACTTTTTCTTACGAAGGGACCGATCCGTTTTCTGCAAAAAAAGCCATAACTGCTAAATTAACTTTATTTTCCTCTACCTTTGATGACCTTTTAAAAGAAAGAGGTGGCTTTAGGTATGCCGATCTAGCTTTAAAAACTGGTGGTGTTGCAGCAAGTCAATTAAAGAATCTGACTAAGATTCAAAAAGAAAATGCTGATAAACTAAATTTTAGACTAAAAGCAGTTGTAGGATGGAATGTCCCAAGAGAAACTTTTGTTGGCTTAACACCAGAACAGAAAAAAGCAATATATAATTCTTATATAACAATTTACCTTACTCCGACAATTCACTCATTTGATTTTGATGAGACGGGAGCAGTTATTTTTAGTATTGAATATCTTGCTTACATAGAAGATGTATTTGCTCAATCTCAATTTAATATTTTTTCATCTCTTATAAAAGAAACAGAAATTAGAAATACGATTCTACAATTTCAAAAAGAAAAATCTTGTGGCGAGAACAAAGAAGAATATGAAAAATTGGTTAAATTTGATGAAAAATTTGTCACAAAGTTAAACCTACGGGCATATTCAGATCTTGTTTCGGAGTTGGCTGCGAGAGATAAAATTTATTATCTAAACCTTTCCAACAACGATGTTGCTAAATTACTAGAAGATCCGTATACAGACGAGGTAAAGTTTCCCAAACCGTTTTCAAGCGCTGGTTTAAGTATTGAAAGAATAAAAGATATTAGAGATGCCCTGCAAACTAGCATGGCAGGCGAAGATAAAGCTGAACGTTCAATTCAAATGCTTAGCTCAATAGCTGCCTCGCAAGACAACAACTCTCTTGCTTTTTTCTATATTCAAGATATCGTTACTGTTGCAATGTATTTGATAGAACAAGAGCTAGAAAAAGCACAAAATTTAGAAGAAACAGAATATTATAAAGAAGCTGCAAAGTTTTTTACTTACGGCAGCGCCAAAGAGTTCAGGGCATTGCTGTCCGAAAAACAATTCAAGTTTAAAAATTCTTTACAACAATTTCAACAAATGAGAATAATTCTCGGACCAGCAGAAATTTACTCTCCAGCTAAGGGATTTAAATCGACCTTTACAACGCTTGGCGATATACCAATTTCATTAAATTACTTTTTTGAATTTTTATCTAAGAAAGTAATCTCAAAAGAGATTATAAATTATCCATTATCTAAGTTCGTAAAAGAACTTTGTAATGATTTGATTACAAATTTTCTAAATTCAGAAAGCTGCGGCAGGGTGAATACATCTCAAAGATTAAGCATTAATAGTACAAGCGTAATTGCCTACAATAGAGATTCAAATAGTAGGGGCAAGTGGTCATCTGCAAATCCTCCGTTAGATGATTTAACTTACCAAACAGTTGTAAACAAATACATTAGAAAGGACGGAGAGCCGCTGCTCTTGCTTAGTGGCAAAAGAGGTGTGCCAATTACCAGTTTATCTTTGGAGAAAATGATAAATTATTATGTTTTTTCCATAGGAAAAAAAACAGCAGCAGACGATTTTGTTGGAGATAAAGATAAAGATACCGCTAGGGGCGTTTTTCATTACGTCTTAGGTCGAGATAAAGGAATAATAAAAAATATAAGTCTTGAAAAAACAACTACGACTGGACTCAAAGAGGTCCGGTTTGAACAAGAAGGGTACGATGGTTTATCTCAGCTAAGAGAGGTCTACAATGTTACAGTCGATTCTTTTCTAAATGTTCAGACTTTTCCGGGTACCTATATTTATGTTGAACCAAGAGGTTTTTCTCCAAATACACAAGAAGATTTGACAAGATATGGAATAGGAGGATACTGCATGATAACAAAAACTACTCATTCTATAAAACCGGGTGATGCTACAACAACCCTTAATGCTGCCTGGGTTTCAAGTAAAAAAGGAGCCCAAACTGATAAGGGAGCAACCAAAAGAAAGCCCGAAGCTTCTAGTGTTCAAAAATGCGTATCAACTCCAACTTTTAGAACAAATGCTAGGTGGGATATATAATGGGTATTTTTTATAAAGAATCAAATTCTGAAAGCACTATAGATCTTTATGAAAAATCTATCATTTATAAATTAGATATTGTGGATTTTTATGAAAAATATTCTAATTTTGTAGATTTTAATTTAGGTGAAAAATATTTGTTTGGTAGGGTTAATAAAAACTTTGTAACTATACAGCCTGATCGATTGCTTACAACTTTTGCTAATATAGGAAACCAAAGAAGCACCGATTCAGTAAAAGTATTAAATTTTGTGGCTGACGGATTTCAAGAGTTATCCAGGCAGTTTAAAAAAGCTGCTCAAATTGGAAAAATTGATAGAAATGATGACTACCTCACAAACCTTGTGGCATATGAGGGTTACAGAAGTCCTGATTCTTTATATAGAAACTATCTATCAGATTTAATTTCAGCTATTGGTGTAAAGTTTGAAGATGATAGCACCATAATTAAAGATTTTGATCAGTTTGTTCTTCATTTAATTACTTTTATGGGTGTAGTAGGGCAAACTTATCCAATTACAAAGACCGGATTTATTCGTAGCCGACATTGTTCTCCTTTGGTTAGCGGACTAAGTATTGAAATTGCAGATCTTACCTATACAAACGACCAGCAAAAAATTGAAGTGTTTAAAGAAAGTAGAAATTTTGAATATTATCTTAATGCTTGCAATAGTTTTGGTTTTATGGTGGATGCACATATTCCCTGGAGATTGACTTTAGATATTGGGCACGAAGATGTGATAGAAAATTTGTTAAAGCCAAGAGGTTACTCATCTGCTGATTCTCTCTTGCTTGTGGGTTATAAAAAATCACATATATCTTATTATGCCTCCTTTAAGTCCCAGCTTTTACAAATGTATAACACCACCGTAAAGCAACAATATTTGGAATATGATGATTGTCTTAAAAAGACTAAAATTATGAACAGAACAGAATATACACTAGATAAGATTAATAATTTATATAATGAAGATTATTTTATTAAATTATATTGTATGTTTAGGTTTATAGAAGAAGAAAAGAAACATTCAAAAGCAGAACAGGATCAGATTATAACCGACTTTATAAACTTGTCAAGAGTAAACGGCGTAAATTCTGCTTTAGGATCGTTTGAAAGATTTATCTCGCAACCATTTGACTACAGAGGATCCTTGAGTTATCTTATCAGAGAACAAGAAAAACGCGAGGACCAATGATCTTCCAGACTCTAGACGACAAGTCAGAGTGTGTCGGCGTCTATGCCGATGGCAATCTACACTTTGACCACATTCCTGATGGATTAACGAAAACTTGGAAATACACAGGATCCGTCCAAGATCCTGATGTTGAGTTTGCTTGGTTGCATTGCGAAGGCAAAAAATTAGAAGAAGTGTGTCCAGAAGAAATAAAAGCGGAACTTATTGAGCTTCAAAAGACGTTTAAAGCGTACCTTCTGTCGTTTTCGATAGGTAAGATCAACCTGCATGATAACTGTTTCTTTGATCTCGTGCCAAGCGATTTTCTGCTTCAGTTTTGCGAGGTCAGAAACAAGATCACAGAACACGTTTTCGACAGCTACTCTCGCCCTGAAAACTATGATCACCTTGATCGCACTTACAAACTTCTCCACAAGATCAAATACCAGAAGCTGAACATCAATGTGGATGGGTGTCGTCACCTAATGACCACCACAAACGACCGAGAAGACATCAGAAAGCTTGTAAAAATTAAGTCCCATTACGTAGACTATAATCTTTTTGGAACCGTCACAGGGCGCCTTACGACCAATAGGGGAAGTAATCCTATTCTTACAATGAAGTCAAAGTTTCGTTCATTAGTCAAGCCAACAAATGACTGGCTTGTGTCATTTGATTATAACGGAGCAGAGGTAAGAACCTTCCTATCACTCTCGGGTGTTGAACAGCCAGAAGAAGACATTCACGAATGGAATATGAAACACCTATACGGAGATCACCCTATTGACAGAGAGGAAGCAAAGGTGAGGTTCTTTGCTTCGTTCTATAATCACGATGATAATTCTCTCAAAAACTCTGTTTACAGCAGAGATCGTGTTATTGGCGACTACTTCTATGGTAATCGCGTGATGACACCGTTTAAGCGGACCATCGCAGTAAATGAGAGAAAGGCTTTCAATTATATTATTCAAAGCACAACGGCAGATCTTACAATTGATAGAGCAGTGGAGCTTGACAAGGTGCTTGAGAGCACAAAATCAAAAGTTGCTTTTATAGTTCACGATGAAGTTGTGCTTGATATCCATGAAGAAGATAAGTATCTGTTACCAGAACTAAAGGAGGTGTTCCAGAATAACAAACTTGGCTCGTTTAGAGTAAATGTAAAAGCAGGCAAGAGCTATGGAGAGTTGAAGGAGTTGAAGTTATGATATCACTGATAGGCATAGGTGAAGCAGGTTGCAATGTGGTCTCATTATTTCAAGATCACAAAGAATACAATTGTTTTTTATTTTCGGAGGGAAAAGATAATACAAAATATACAAGAGATCTACCAAAAGTAGAAAAACCAGAGGATTGTGAAGGTAAAGCACCCAAGCTTTCATCCTATAAAACATTACAGGCAATTCAGAACAGAGCACAGGTGTTTGTTTGTGGGTCATCTTTCTCAGCAAACTACACGTTGGCAATACTACAGCAGATGAGAGATAGAACAATAGACATCTTCTATATTAAACCTGATGTGGACCTTTTGATAGGTGATGTTAAGCTACAGGAAAGAGCAATCTTTGGGATCCTACAAGAATACGCAAGATCTGGGCTATTTAACAGTTTTACAATCCTGTCAAACCCAGAAATAGAGAAAACAATAGGCGAGATCCCAATAAAAAAATACTTTGAAGTAATCAATAAGAGCATTTATTATGCTGTTCATTATCTAAATGTTTTTGATCACACAGAGCCACTTGTGGGTAATCTTTCAAAGCCTTCAGACGTACAGAGAATACGCTCTGTTGGCATTATTTCGGTAGATAAACTTTCTGAACAATGGTACTATGATTTAAAGGAAGATCGTGACGTAGCATACTACTTATGTATAGCAGAAAAGCGCCTTGAGACCGATGGAAAGCTTCATTCAAAGGTGGTCCAAAGTCTCAAAAGCAAGCCCCGAAATGCGTTTAAGAATGTGACTTATGCTATCTATGAGTCACCTTATGAGACTGATTTTGGATTCTGTGTAGCGCACACTAATTTTATTCAAGGTTTTCCGCTTGACAGCACAGGCTGAGCAAGCTATAATAAAGATGAGCAAGGGAAAGCTCCAAACATCACCCAAAACAAATACGCTTGACAGGACTTGGATGGCGTGTTATTTTAAGATGGCGAGGAACGCTCGTCATGCTATAGCCCAACAACAAGGAGATTATTATGGGAATCAATATGGAACTTATGCGGAAGAAGCTTGCCGCACTCCGTGGAAACGGAAAGAGTGATAGAACAAGTGTCTGGTTTAAGCCAGAAGAGGGAGATACCGACGTACGTATTGTCCCGACAGCGGACGGAGATCCACTTAAGGAGGTCTTTTTCCACTACAACATTGAAGGACACCGACAAGGTGTTATGTGCCCCAAGCGCAACTTTGGAGAACATTGCCCAATCTGTGAGTTTGCATCACAGTTATGGCGTGATGGCACCGAGAACAACGACGACGAAACCAAAAAGCTTGCTAAGTCTCTCTTTGTTCGCAATCGTTACTTCTCGCCTGTGATTGTTCGCGGTATGGAAAGTGAAGGTGTGAAGGTTTACGGCTACGGGAAGCAGGCTTATGAGCTTCTGCTTGGTTACATTCTTGACCCAGAGTATGGTGATATCACTGACCCCGAAGGCGGTACTGATATCACTATCACTTACACCAAGCCTACGACCCCTGGCGCATACCCCAAGACCAACATGAAGATGCGCCGCAATACTAGCGCTCTTCTGAAAGATAGGGACGAAATCCCTGGTCTACTTCAGAATATGCCTGACATCGATGCGCTATTTACCAAACACTCTACACAGGAAGTAGATGCGATTTTGAATAATATGCTGTCGGGCGATAAGTCTGCCGAGTCTCGGTCTCGCGAGACCACACAATACAATAACAACAAGAAGTCAAGTGTTGATAAGGCGTTTGATGACTTGATGGCTGGATAGTAAAAGCGTTCCTGCCCCAGTCGCCCCCACCTGTAAAAAGGTGGGGGTTTTTCGTTGCGTTTTTAGTTCTCCTGTGTTATATTTACTAACGAGCTTCGGCTCTAAATTAAAGAAAAATAAAGAAAAGAAAAGCTAAAAATAAGGAGAACTTAATGGCTAAAAAGAAAGAAGTCAAAGCCGGTCGCGTAGACATGAGCGCGATGCGAGCAATGATAAACAAGAAGGCTGGGCGTAATGTGGCTCACGACCTGAGAGAAGATAATCCAACATCGGTAAAGCAGTGGATACCGACAGGATCACGCTGGCTTGATTCAATTGTTTGTAAGGGAAAGTATGCTGGCATCCCTGTCGGCAAGGTAACAGAGTTGGCTGGTCTGGAAGCAACAGGAAAGTCTTTCCTTGCTGCCCAGTGCGCAGCAAATGCACAGAAGATGGGCATTGGTGTAATCTACTTTGATTCGGAGTCTGCGATTGATCCGTCATTCTTAGAGAAGGCTGGGTGTGATCTTGGCTCAATGATGTATGTCCAGGCACAGTCGGTAGAATTTGTGCTTGAGACCATAGAAGAGTTGTTGGGAGCAACAGACGACCAACTATTATTTATTTGGGACTCTCTTGCATTCACCCCGTCAGTATCAGATGTGGCAGGGGATTTCAATCCACAATCGTCAGTGGCAACCAAGGCTCGTATTCTCGCGAAGGCGATGTCAAAACTGGTTATTCCACTTGCAGATAAGAAGGCAACGTTCCTTGTCCTCAACCAGTTGAAGACCAACATTCCACAGGGACCAATGGCGCGACAGATTGCTATGACAACACCCTACATTACCCCAGGCGGAAAGGCTATGCATTATGCTTACTCTCTTCGCATTTGGCTTACAGGTCGCAAGAGCAAGGCAGCCTATGTCCTTGATGATAATGGTTTCCGTATTGGCTCAGAAGTCAAGGTTAAGCTTGAAAAGTCTCGCTTTGGAACCCAGGGCAGAACTTGCACATTCCGTATTTTATGGGGAACTGATCCTATTGGCGTGCAAGATGAAGAGTCGTGGTTTGAGGCGCTTAAGGGCTTTATGACCGTTGCGGGCTCTTGGTATACGCTGGAGCATAATGGCTATACCAAGAGGTTTCAGCCAAGTAAGTGGGTTGGTCTTCTACAGAAAGATCCCGAGTTCAAGAAACATGTTATAGAATTTATGGATGAAGTGGTTGTTCAAAAGTTTGAAAAGCGCGAAGGCGAAGCATCAGACTTCTATGAGGTAGATAAAGCCTCTTGACAGCACGCCTCCACCCTGTTATGTTATAGGGTGGAGGTAATCTATGAAACGCGTACTCGTAATCGACGCCCTCAACATGTTTTTGAGGGCGTTTATTGTCGATCCCAGCCTGTCTAATCACGGGCAGCCAATCGGTGGTATCAAAGGATCTATGAAAATTTTACAAAAACTCGTAAGAATGACAAAACCAAACGAGATTGTAATTTGCTGGGATGGACCAAACGGATCTCAAAAGCGCAAGGCACTAAACTCTGGTTATAAAGAAGGTCGTAAACCACTGCGCCTTAATCGCTCCGTTCACAATCTAACCGAGAACGAAGAACTACAAAACAAAGTTTGGCAACAAATGCAGGTTATTAAATACTTGAATCAAATGCCAATCATTCAACTTATTCTTGAGAGGGTTGAAGCTGATGACATTATTTCTTATGTATGTAATTCTCGACACTATTCTGGTTGGCAGAAGGTAATTGTCTCAAACGACAAAGACTTCTTACAACTTTGCGATGACGAGACAGTAGTGTACCGACCAACCACAGACAAGATTGAGACCAAGAAGACTGTGATTGAGAGCCTTGGTATTCATCCAACAAACATGGCACTCGCTCGTGCTATGGATGGAGACGCCAGCGACAATCTTCCCGGTGTCAATCGTGTGGGGATGAAGACGATCGCTACTAAGCTTCCGTTTATGAAAGAAGAGCGAACTGTGACAATTGATGAGCTACTGAATTACTGCGAGAACATAGACTCAAAACTGAAAGTTTATAAAAACATTACAGAGTCAAAAGCACTTATCGAACATAACTATCAGATGATGCAGTTGTATTCTCCTCTTATCTCAGTGCAAGGCAAGCAGACCATTGATTATGCACTTGAAAACTTTGAATGCGACTTTAACAAGACCGAACTCCTGAAACTAATGATTGAAGACGGCTTTGGTGAGTTGAACTGGGAAGAATTAAAAACGTTCTTAAACAAGATTTCAAGGGAATGTAATGATAAGTGACACTATTTACTACCGAGGTGTAGTAAATGGAAGAACTCTACGAAATTGATGAAGCCGTTCTTGAAGCAGTCATGGGTGCAAATAAAATTGCAAAACTTGAAGCTGAATACGTCAACAATAGAAGCGCCGCCGCGTTACAGCAGCTTACCAAACTATCTAAGTTGGGTAAATACAATATGAAAAGCTTGCGCAAAGCGATGAAACGAGTCTCTGAATCAGAACAAATTGAGCTAGACGAGAAAAGGAAGAAGCGCAGAAAGCGTAAGAAGAAAAAGAAGAAGAGCGGCGGCAAGAAAGACGCCTGCTATCACAAGGTTAAGTCTCGTTACAAGGTTTGGCCATCTGCTTATGCTTCTGGTGCCCTCGTGAAGTGCCGCAAAGTCGGTGCTAAAAACTGGGGCAACAAATCCAAGAAGAACGAAGGCATAGAACTAGACGATCATCTTCTACAGATTATCAAAGAGGAATACGCAGCAGTCGTAGCCGAAAAAAAAAAGAAGCGCAAAGGCGGAAAGAAAGATGGAAAAGGGGCTAGCAGTAAGGGGTACACTCTAAGAAACTGGTTTGCAGGCGACGGCTGGGTTCAAACCGGCGGCAAGTACGACGGCAAGCCCTGCGCAAAGCAACCCGGACAAAAGACAAAGCCTTACTGCCGCGACCCTGATGATCGTGCAAAGATGAGCAAGAAAGAGCGCGACAAGAGAGCAGCCAAAAAGCGCAAAGAAGATCCAAACCCCGATCGTCGTGGCAAAGCCAAGAACGTAAAGCAGAAAAAAGGAAAGAAAAAGTAATGGAACTCACAGAATCATACGTCAGACAAGTAATCAAAGAAGAGTATCGGGCTGTTCTTGACGAAAAGAAAAAGAAGAAGAAGTCCGCCAAGGATAAGATGAAGTGTAATTCCCCTCGTCGTATTCGCGATGGCGAAGCAGGTCACGGCAAAAAGAAGTTTGTTGTTAAGGCATGCGACGGTGGCAAAGAAAGAATAATCCGTTATGGAGACGCTGGCTTGAAGATCAAGCGCAAACAGAAGGGACGTAGAAAGAATTTCCGCGCTCGTCACAACTGCGATAACCCCGGATCCAAATTGAAAGCTCGCTACTGGTCCTGCAAGAACTGGTAGAAAAAAGTTAGGCAGCGTCAAGAGTAAAAAAAACTTCTAACTCGCGTTGACTTTTGAGTTAGGTGTGTTATACTTAGTAGAGCGAGACCTAGGAGCGACATGCTTGCACACAAAGCAGACTTTGGAAGGTACGGTAAGTCCTTCCAAGAGGGGCTTGTTCAACTCATTTTTGAGGACAGACCCTTCGCAGACCAAATAACCGAAGTTCTAGACGTTGAGTTTCTAGAACTTGAATATCTTCGCACGTTTGTGGCGAAGATTGTTGAATACAGAGTAAAGTACGGAAAGCATCCATCCACAAATGCTATGATCTCCATACTTCGTACAGAGTTAGACCGAGAATCAGAAATCACACAACAACAAGTTCGTGACTACTTTGCGAGAGTTCATACAAATGAATTAGCAGACGACATAGACTACATTAAAGAAACTTCTCTTGACTTCTGCCGAAAGCAAAAGTTAAAGGAAGCTATGATGAGGTCTGTAAACCTTCTACAGACTTGCTCTTTTGATGAGATCTCGAAGGTAATTAATGATGCACTCAAATTAGGTTCAGAGAATAACTTTGGACATGATTTCATTGCTGATTTTGAGGAAAGATATAAGCCAAAGTTCAGACTGCCAGTAACAACAGGGTGGAATGAAATTGATACTATCACAAGTGGCGGTCTTGGTAGAAATGAGCTTGGCGTCGTCATTGCTCCTACTGGCGCAGGAAAATCTATGGCGCTTGTCCATCTTGGTTCTCAAGCCATCAAAGACGGCAAGACTGTTGTTCACTATACCTTAGAACTACAAGATACAGTTGTTGCCTGTCGCTATGATTCTTGCATCACGGGATATCCGCTATCTGATTTGACCAATTTCAAAGATGAAATCTTTGAGGAAATCAAGGGACTTGATGGGACACTGATCGTTAAAGAATACCCAACCAAGTCAGCTTCTACAAATACAATCAAGGCGCATCTATCCCGTTTAGTAAAGAGGGGTATAGAGCCCGGCATGATAATCGTAGATTACGCAGATTTGTTAAGACCTGTCGTAGTGCGGAAAGAAAAAAGAACGGAACTGGAGTCAATCTATGAGGAACTACGGGGGCTTTCTAATGAGTTTAACTGCCCTATTTGGACCGCTTCCCAGACCAACCGTTCTGGTCTAAACGCAGAAGTTGTGACAATGGAACAGATTAGTGAAGCATTCAACAAGTGTTTCGTTGCTGATTTTATTTGCACACTCTCGCGTACTATTGAAGATAAACAAAACAATAGAGCAAAAATGTTCATTGCTAAGAATCGTAATGGACCGGATGGTATTGTTTATAATCTTTTCATGGATACATCAAATGTGTGCATTAAAATGTTGCCCAAGCCAGTTGTTCCTGCTGGTGTAGCGGCACAAGTCGCATCTAACCCAGTTGTTGTGACAGCCAAGGAACAAAAAGAAATATTAAAAAACAAGTATGATAAATTCAAAAAGCTAAGGAGTAAAGCAAAATGAGATCACACATTCGTAGATTTAAGTTATCAGATACATTTATAGAACAGTATAGGGATCGTGAGGTCCCTTGGGGACCTCTTGGTTATGTCACGTTTAAACGGACGTATGCCCGCCGCTTAAGTGAATTTGATGAAGAAGCAACTGGCACCGAAGAATGGCACCAGACATGCCGTCGTGTCATTGAGGGTATGTTCGACATGCAGAAACAGCATGTCTACAAGCTTGGTCTTGAGTGGAATGACCAGAAAGCACAGCGCACAGCAAAGGATGCGTTTGATCGTCTCTTCAACCTTAAGTGGACGCCCCCCGGTCGTGGCTTATGGATGATGGGAACTAAGTTCGTTAACACCCGCACAGCAGCAGGTCTGTTCAATTGTGCGTTTCGTTCTACCCGAGAGCTTAACACCAAGGGTGGTTATCTGTTCGCTTGGATGATGGACGCGCTCATGCTTGGTATCGGTGTCGGCTTTGACACTCTTGGTGCTGACACAATCACTATTCAGGAGCCAGAATTCACAAATGAAACACACGTCATTCCAGACTCTCGTGAGGGATGGGTTGATTCTGTAAAGATCTTATTGAACGGTTTTCTGTTTGGCTCAAAGATTCCTACTTTTGACTATTCAGCAATACGTCCGTATGGTGCTCCTATTCGCGGCTTTGGTGGCACATCAAGCGGCTCCGGTCCTCTTGAGGAACTACATAAGGACTTGTCAGAACTTTACAATGCCAGGATTGGTGAGGAATTAACTTCTGTTGATATTGTAGATACGGAAAATTTGATTGGTCGTTGCGTTGTTGCTGGTAATGTTCGTAGGTCTGCTGCGCTAGCTCTTGGCAACCACGAAGACCGCGAATATCTTCAGATGAAGAATGATTCTGAGAAACTTGCCCACCACCGTTGGGGTTCCAATAACTCCTTTCACGCACTTGTTGGTCAGGACTATACTTGGCACGCTGAACAATCACAGAAGAACGGAGAGCCAGGATACATCTGGCTTGACAACGCAAGAACTCGTGGTCGCTTTGCTGATCCTCCGAGAGACGATGATAAAAATGTTATGGGCTTCAATCCCTGCGTGGAGCAACAGTTGGAAGATGCTGAGTTGTGCTGTCTTGTTGAGACTTTCCCAGCAAAGCACGAAACTTACGAAGATTACCTCGCAACTCTTAAGATCGCATACCTTTATGGCAAGACTGTTACACTTGCCAACACACATTGGCCAGAAACTAATGCCAAAATGCTTAAGAACCGTCGTATCGGTCTTTCACAGTCTGGTGTTGTCCAGGCTTTCAACAAGTTCGGTCGCCGTGAGTTGCTACAATGGTGTGATAATGCCTACGAGCATGTAAAAGAGTTGGATGCAGAATACTCTGATTGGCTTTGTATTCCAAAGTCAGTAAGAATGACAAGCATCAAACCTTCTGGCACAGTTTCACTTCTCAATGGTTCTACCCCCGGCATCCATTACCCCGAGGATGAATACTACATTCGTCGTATTCGTTTTGCGGCTGACAGTGATATGCTACCTGCCCTCGCAGCAGCAGGATATAAGATTGAACCTGATCACTACTCTCCAAACACTATGTGTGTAGAGTTTCCTGTCCACGAAGAACACTTCATCAAGGGCAAGAGAGAAATTACAATGTGGGAGCAGCTAGAGATTGCAGCACAGTACCAGCATTATTGGGCAGACAACTCTGTTTCTATTACTGTGACTTTTAAACCCGAAGAAGCAGCAGACATTAAGACCGCTCTTGAGATGTACGAGACCAGACTAAAGGCTGTATCATTCTTGCGCTATGAAGAGACAGGTTATGTTCAGGCTCCTTACGAGCCAATAACCCGAGAACAATACGAAGAGATGAGTGAAGGCATTACCCCGGTTCAGCGTTTTAACACCGAAGAAGGTGGAGAAGGAACTAAGTTTTGCGATGGTGAATCATGTATAATGTGATGGGTGCGGCATGAATTTTAATCATTTATTTATGGAAAGAGAACTGCGCCTTGCTAATAAAAGAGGCAAGTGTTCGTGTTGTCACTGGCTACCAGCATCTGAAGGGCAAGCTAGTGCAGCAAGAAATATGGTAGTCAAGATGTATTGTAAAAAATGTGATAACACAACAATGGTATTTATGCATGTTGACGAATATAAAATACACGAAAAAGTTATAATTCAGGAGGTGAATCGTGTTAAGACCAGTTAATAGACATATTTTGGTAGGATACTCTCCACCACAGGAAAAGACAGACTCAGGAATTTTACTACCTGATGACTACAAACCCCCTACAGAAGACTACTTAGTTGTAGATGTTTTGGCTGTAGCAGATGATGTCTCTATAAGTTGTAATACTGATGACAAAATTATTATCGACAAAAAGATGTTACAGCAAATTAGTGTTCAACACTCTAATTACTATTTGATATTAGAGAATTATGTATTAGGAGTACTGCAATAAATGGATAAAGACTTTTACAACAAATCATCGGCACAAAGCCTTGGCTGGGATCCAACTTGGTTTGGTGAAAAGTATTTTGATGATAAACTTGTAAGAGCCATTAAGCGTTTTCAAAAACGCTATGGTCTGGGTGCTGATGGCATGTGTGGACCAAACACATTCCGTTGCCTCTGGACCGAGCGCCAAGAAAACATTGACGACTACGAACCCACAGACCCACATTACTCAAACTACATTGTTTACAATGGCAACTTTACACCAATAAAGTGGGACAAGTTTGTGTTGTGGTCTGAGCGCGGCGGGCTTATGGCACGTCCCGGCAACTACTATGACTACACAGCGAGACCTCAAAGAGATGTCAAGTTGTTTGTTAATCACTGGGACGCTTGCCTGTCTTCTACACAATGCCAAAAAGTTTTAGATAAGCGTGGCATAAGTGTTCACTTTCTTATCGATAATGACGGCACAATCTATCAGACTCTTGATATGCAGCACGCCGCCTTCCACGCAGGCAAGGTTAATCGCAAGTCTGTCGGTGTAGAGATCTCCAATGCTTTTTACACAAAGTATCAGGATACCTATGTCCGCAGAGGATTCGGGGAAAGACCATTAATTGACAATGCAAGAGTCCATTTCAGTGAAATACAGCCCTTCTTGGGTTTTTACCCAGTTCAGATTGAGGCGCTTAAGGCTTTGTGGTCGGCAGTACATAACGCATGTGATGTTCCACTAGAGACTCCACTAAACCAGTTTGGCAAAACCTCTACGGTTTATGAACAACAGTGGACCTATGGTAAAGAGCGCGGCTTCGTCAGTCACTACCACGTTGACAAGCGTAAGATAGACTGCGCAGGGCTAGACATAAAAACCTTGCTCTCTGAGCTTGACGACTGACCTGCGACCTGTTATGTTATAAACATAACGGAGAACAGATGACCAGCAAATCAATTGAATTATACGGCGACGGCATTGGTCGCGTCGATTATGTAAATCATATGGGTGACGACCTTACCGT
>MDTC01221052.1_pt1 | contig 28416 bp, 28 predicted proteins | sample 811181 | NCBI WGS metagenome assembly MDTC01 (sample SAMN05326644, study PRJNA326480) | marine metagenome | isolation source: seawater | place: Pacific Ocean: North | collected 2011 | reverse complement strand
GGGGAACCTGCAGATGGATCACCTCCTAAGAAACCGGAGGCTGGAGCCCTTTTGGGCTCCAGTCTCCACTCCTTTTTTTATTCACATCTAACTTTACTTTTTGCAGTAAGTGTGATAATTAATTCACTCTTTAGAACTAATTTGTTCCAACTTTTCAGATAATGTATTTCTAAAAGTCAGTAAACAAAGCCTAGGTGCATCAGTATTTACTGTGATTGTTGCACCTCTGTTGAAGTGTACTTCATCCCATCCATCTGGTACTACGTAGCCTCTATGCATGTCAGAGGTAAGTATTGTTGATTCAGTAGTCCAATCTACCCAAGACCAAGGCTCATCTATTCTTTGGCTGTGAGGTATATCTCTAGCAACAAAGAAATAATGATCACTCCAATCACCTTCATTGATTCTTGATTGAAGTTTATTCATAGTTTTAGAGTCTATAGTGTGATTTAGCCAGGCTCCTTGGCCTAACCATGTCGAGAAGAGTAATCCACTGCTCTGTTGACGACATTTTTTATCGCCTCTTCTAAGGTGATATTTGCTAGGTGCATATTGGTGAGTATTTGCTATCAATAGGTCATTCATTGCTGGGTCAGTAGTAAATCGGTTGCCAGATGTCGAATCTATTATCGCTTGTAATCTTGGAATGTCATTAATTATCGCTTTACCACTAAGGGCTAATTGAATATCTTCTGAGAAAGTATCAATATCACTATCCATGTAAAATCCATAACTACCATCAGGGTCTTGGCTAATAGGGTGAGAATTCACTCCCATAACTGGTGTATTTGCATCGATATTGTGTGAAATACTGGTTAAGGTTCCATCACCGCCTAAAACAATAACAAGGTCTCTTCCTATGAAATCAGCTCGCCTTACTTGTTCTCTCGCACGTATTTCGATTCTGATTTCTTTAGTATTTTGGAGTTCAGTTAGGACTTTTTTTACCGTATCAAGACTTTTGTCATGTACAGACTCGAAGTTTTTTTTGAAAACTACTAAGATGTCTGTCATAGACCCGCCTCAATTGATGCAAACGCTCTTCCTTCTTGAAAACCTCCATTTATTATCAAACAAAAAATACGAGTCTTGAAGTGCTTTCGCCCTTGAGCAATATCCATGCAACCAGACCCTTGGAGTGGCGTTGAACCTGAGCACAAGTCTACAGAATCATCATTGGAGGGGTCTGTTTCTATGGCCCAAAATAATTTCAATGGTCAGATAATAATGCTTCAACCACCTTCAGGTTCCGCCAAAGTAATTGGAATTTTACTCATAATTTATGGGGCTTTTAATGCTCTTTCTCTTCTTATGAGTATTGTAGGTTTTATGAATCCGACTTTGATGGAAGAAATGGGCTATAGTTCTGTAGATGTGATTTTACTTGTTATATCGAGCCTTGTTGCTGCTTTGACCTCAATAATTGGAGGCTATTGGATGACCAACTACAAGAGAAAAGGGGTTCACTTGGTTCTTGCGGGTTTATTAGTAGGTTTTTTACTCCAAGTAGTGATGTCTTTTTCAGACAGCACTCAAGACATGTACAGTCAATTCGGCCTTGAGGGTTCCACTGTTACAGCATTAGTTGTAGGTATTCAAGCGGCATGTGCAGCAGTCTGTGCATTAATTGTAGCAATTCCTTTGATGGTTGCCAATAATGGCCTTGATGATTCTAAGTTGTTTTGAAGCCAACCTTTAATGATTAAACTCTATAGCACACTTCATGATTAATGAATTAAATCTTCATGGTGGAGGTTTTAAAGCCGTATTGCCATATACTTTCTGGGGTTGGTTTGCTTGGGTAATAAGTGCTATAATAGCTATTGCTGGCTTATTTTTAGGACTTACAGGCGGAGAAGAAAACCGACCAGCAATTTTGATGGGTGCTATTGGTTTCATGTGTTTGGCATTTTGCACCCCAGGTTCACACGAAGGAGACTTGCACAAGGTTCGAATGCAAGCAATAGACCCTGCAGAACTTGAAGCAAAGGCAAAAGCAAGTGGTTTGTCAATTGATAATTGGTGGCTGCAACAATCAACTTACGTGCCAACAAATGACCCGAATGACTGGATTTTACCAGCGCCTGGTCCGGCTTCTTGGAACGACCAAGACCGCTACGGTCCAGATGGAGACGGTTCTGCTATTGCTGAACATCCATCAAAAGTTGGTACTCCTATACCTGCATCTTTCAGTTTATTTGGCTTATTTGGGGCGGTTTCTGCAATTTTGACAATCGTTGGCTTGTGGAGTATAATTTCTGGTATTGAAGGTGAAAATGACAACATTAGAATGTATATTATAATTGGAGTAATAGTTGTAGGTTTAATCTTGGCATTGATAGGATATTTCAGGTCTAAAATGATTAATCAGATGATCGATACTCCTACTTCATTAGTTCGTTCTGCAGCTGTTGGTGTTAACGAATTAGTAGGTCAAGTAAGACCTTCTCCCGAGGGAGTCTTGACCGTTGTAGTCGATGGAAATACGAATATGGTTATGACTAATATGACTGCATTTATGTGGACTTATGAACAGTATCAATGTAGAACAGTAACAACCAAAGATGGAACTAGAGAAGAATGTAATTGGGTAACTGTACGTTCAGATTCGGGCGGTTGTCCATTTATTCTCCATGATGGTACTGGCGGAATTAAGGTACACCCTCAATCTTTCAAAAGAAATGATTGGGGTCAATATCTTAAGAGATGGGATGGTTCTTTTGCTCAAACGCTTGGTAAGCAACTAATGTCTCAGGCGATTGCAGGTTTTCTTGGTGGCGCTAAAGTCAAAAAGCATAGATGGACATTATATGGATTGAAACTAGGTAATCCGGCATATTTGATAGGAAATGTCAAACCTAGGCCGAGAGAAGAATTAGAAGCAGAAGGATTAGACGGAACTTTACAAAATAGTATCATCGAGGTTTTTGGAAAAGAAGACCAACCTGGCACAAAGGTCATTATTCAAAGAGGTTCTGAATTATCAAACCTTGGAAGATCACGTTCAGGTGTCGAACTTGTAATGCTGCCAATGATTCTAATTATTGGTGGAATCTCAATGCTCGGACTTGCATGAAGTTCAATACCCTGTTTCCATTGGGGCTAAACATGGATGATGTTGTAATTGTTGGAGGGGCTCGAACTCCTTTCTGTGAATGGCAAGGTGGTAAGCGTGGAGATGGAAAGCCTGGAGGCCTTCTAAAAGACGTAAGTGCACTTAAGTTAGGTCAAATTGCTATCAAAGGCGCACTTGAAAAAACCAATACTAGTCCAGAAGATATCGATCATGTTGTGATGGGATATGCTCTTCAGACTTGTGACCAAGCAATATTTGGCGCTAGACATGCAGGATTAGGGGCAGGAATTCCCCAAGAAGTACCTATGCTTACTTTGTCGCGTATTTGTGGTAGTGGAGTACAATCAATTGTGACAGCGGCTCAAATGATAATGCTTGATGAGGCTGAAACTGTAGTAGCAGGTGGAATGGAAAATCTATCCCAAGCACCACATGTTCTGCGTGGGATGAGAGATACATACAAACTAGCGCGCCCTCCAAAAGAAGGAGTTGTACTCGAGAAAAATATGGAAGATTATCTTTTTACTAATCTTCTAGATGGATTTTGTGGCTCTTTTATGGCTCAAACCTCAGATGAAATCTGCAAACGCAAAGGAGTCACAAGAGAAGAGACAGATGAGTTCGCAGCATTATCTCATACCCGCACAAATAATTCTATTCAAAATGGAATTTGGCAACAAGAAATAGTGGATGTTGAAGGAGTTGGTTACAAAGATGAAGATCACGTTGTTCCAGGATGTACTAAAGAATCTCTTTCAGAGTTGAGGACTGCTTTTGGTCCTGAAAGCCTCGTTACTGCAGGAAATGCCTCAGGTGTTGTAGATGGAGCAGCCGCAGTGATAGTTAAGTCAGCCAATCGAGCAAAAAAAGATGGCGACTCACCTTTGGCCAAGATTGTTTCTTGGGGAATAGTTGGATTGGAGCCAGCAATAATGGCATATGGCCCAGTTCCCTCTTCCAGATTAGCACTTGAGAAAGCCGGATTAACAATCGAAGATATAGATAGATGGGAGATTAACGAAGCATTTGCAGGACAAGCAGTGGCTTGTATCAAAGATTTAGAACTTGATATATCCAAGGTAAATGTCAATGGCGGAGCAGTTGGACTTGGACATCCTCTTGCAGCAACAGGAACTCGCTTGGTACTTACACTAGCCCATGAGTTGAAAAGGTCTGGAGGCAAGTACGGAGTTGCAACTGCATGCATTGGCGGCGGCCAAGGCATAGCAATGGTAATTGAATCAATCTAGTTACTTGCAGGAGTAGAGAGACTAGTTGGGCACGTGTTGTAACCCATTAACTTGTAGAATGGGCAGAATCCAAATGCTGAAGTCAAAACACCCCATGCTCCAAATAGAAGCAATACCAATTCCCAATTGGAAGTTGCAAAATAATCAAATGTAACTAGACCTAGTCCAGAAATCAGTCGAACAACCCTATCATTTGATCCTAGATTCATAGTTCTCAAATAAACTATTTTCTATGATTCCCTATATATTTTGGTATTTTTCCTTATGATGCAAAAGTCATACAAAAATATCTATCAAATATCTAAACCAGATAATGATTAATATAGCGATAAAAATCTGTAAAATACGATTTTCGGGTATGTTTTTGATACCAAAATTCGCTCCAAACCTTGAGCCTATGAAAGTGATAACTAACAACGTTCCAATAAAGAAAATCTGTTCAAATAATTCATTTGTTTGGACATCGTTGAGTATAACTAGATGTGAAATAACTGCGATAGGGACAACAATCATCATGATATTTAGGCTAGAACCAATAGATATTCTGGTTTTTAGTCTGCCAAAAGTTTGCAATGTTGGAACATAAATTGCACCAGCACCGATCGCTAGAACACTAGAAAGAAAACCGCCAAATCCAGCACCAAATACAATTCCTGGTATGTTTTCATCTTTATCTTGCAAGCCATTATTTTCCGATTTTTTAATTGAAAATAGGTATTTGGCTAGTGCAATAGATATCAATATTAAACTAAGACTTTTGAAAATCAAATCGAAATCGCCCTCTACTAATTGTATTATCAAAACTCCAATAACTGCTCCAGGAACTGCGCCCCATAATGAAATTCCAATCATTTCATCATCGACTAAATTCTCTCTTCTGTGAGTTAATCCACTTCCCCAACTTACAACCCCAGTAAGCATTAACGAAACAGCTAGTAGTTTTCCATCGATTGGCCATCCAGAGACATAATGGATTAGAGGAACAAATAACATTCCACCTCCAAGCCCAATTGGTGCGAAGATAAATGCAATTGCCATCACTCCAAGAATTACGAGTAAGTTTTCAATCAGCATTCATTCACCAAATCCAAGAGGTATAACAAAAAATAGTTGGGCTCATCTAGTTCCTGTAAGACTACACATTTGTTTTTATCGTAATTTTTTGATTGGTAACTATCATAAGGTAAAGCCCTCAGCATCGTCCATGGATAGTTTACTGATAATTGGATTAATAGTTGGAGTTCTTTTTCTTTTCTTCATATTTTGGTTCTTCTCTACATGGAATAGATTAGTTTCTCTTGAAGAAAATGTCAATCAATCTTGGGCAAATATCGATGTTCTACTAAAGCAGAGATATGATATGTTGCCAAATCTGGAAGAAATTGTAAAAGGTTATGCTAAGCATGAGAAGGATTTATTCATGGAATTTGCTAAAGCACGACAAGCTGCAGCAGGCGCTCTTCAAAATAAAGATGTCAAAGGTGTAAGCGCTGCTGAATCGATGATGAGTGGAATGATGCCAAGAATTACTGCGGTAGCAGAAGCATATCCTGAACTCAAAGCAGATAGTAATTTTTTGAATATTCAAAATGAACTTGTCTCACTTGAAAATCAAGTCGCAGATAGAAGAGAGATGTATAATCAAACCACTACAAGTTTCAATAAGCAGATTCAAATGATTCCAGTTACCTTTGTTGCGAGTATGAAGGGATGTCAAAGAAGAGACTTATTCGAAGTTCATGGTGTAGAAAGAGAAGCTGTAAAACTAAGTTTCACTTGAATAATTTAAAGCGTCAATTTCAAGACCCATTGACAAATAGTTGTAATGTGGGGATTAAATGTTCTTAGTATTTGGTTCCAATCACTTGGCAGTCAGACTGTCTAAATGGTGTGCTAAAAGGCATAAGTGTGTACTGGTAGGTCTTGCTTCTAGTCTACCTATTGAAGAATCACTAGATAATTGCGATATTATTGCTTTACCTTCGCCAGTGGAATTATCTTCAATACCGCTAATTGAGCATATACCTACAGCCATCTTATACTTGGATGATGATGCATTAATCGATACCAATTCGCTTGACAAAATAAAGATGAAATGGCCAGAAACACCAATCTTGACCACAGTTCCATTAGAGGGCGATGGCATAGATTTGGTAAGTATTGACGATATTTCATTTGCTGCTATGCAAGACAGAATTCGTTCATGGGAGAGAAGGGCGAGTGCATCGGTTGTAGAGAACTATCTAAATTCTATACCCAAGGGTAGTAAAGTTGCCATATTTTGTCATGATAACCCTGACCCAGATGCTTTAGCTTCAGGTTTGGCTATGTTGGAGTTAGTAGAAAAAATGGGCTTAGAGGGAAGTATTCTTCATGGCGGGTTAATTGAACATCAACAAAATAGAGCAATGGTACAATTATTGGAAATACCCACTAGGAGACTAATTCTTGATTGGGAAGTATCTGACGCAATCAATGGTTCTGAGGTGATAATTACTGTTGATTTCCATCGGCCTGGAGCCAATAATATCTTGCCAGTAGACTGTATTCCAAATATTGTAATCGATCATCACACAGTAGAAGATACAGTCGCAGCAGATATAGTTCTTGTACGTTCAGAATTTTCCTCTACATCTTCCCTAATAACGAGTCTTTTGATGAGTTTAAATCATCAAATCAGTACTAAAACTGCGACTGCATTGGCCTTTGGCATTAAGACAGACACACTCGGTTTCACAAGGGATTTCAATGCAGTTGACCTAAGGGCTTTATCATGGTTAAATGCATTTGTTGATAGAGAAATAGCCCGTTCTATAGAAATACCACCGCGCTCTCAAGAGACCTTAGAATCATTTTCTAATGCACTAAATAATAGAATAAAGATTGAAAATAATCTCTTGGCACCGTTGTTGGAGATGCCAAATAGAGATTCTTTAGCACAGATTGCAGATTTCCTTCTCCCAACAGAAGGAATCGATACAGTGGTTGTTTATGGCGTCCGTAGAGGAAAAATAATTTTATCTGCAAGAACTAAAAGAAGAGATATTCATATTGGTAAGATTCTATCTTCACATTGGAAAGATGGTTTAGCCGGCGGGCATAGGGAGTTAGCAGGAGGCCAAATTCCATTTGAAATTATATTAGGAAAAGTCCCTGAGGATTTAGATCAAGCGAGTATTAATGCTTTAGAACAGATGACAGAGGAATTAAAAACACTATTGCCAAAATAAAAGAGGATTAAAAATGTCTTTGTCACCATTTGTAGATATTTCACCTAATCTTAGATTATTAGGTACTGCTCATATCGCTAAGGCGAGTGTTGAAGCGGTAAAAAATCAAATTGAGGAATTCAAGCCTGAAGTAGTGGCAGTAGAATTATGTCAATCAAGGTATGATTCACTAATCAGTGATAGGAGGCTGGATAAAGAGGGTCTATTGAAAGTAATCAAGGAAGGCAAAGCGCCACTTGTTTTACTGCAATCAATGCTAGCCTCTGAGCAACGTAGGTTGGGAATGGATGAAGGCGAACAACCAGGCGCTGAATTGATGGCTGCTGTTGAGGTTGCTAAAGAGAATGATTTGGAAGTGGTGCTGATTGATAGAGATATACAAGTTACACTGCGAAGAGCTTGGAAAAAAATGAAATTCCGAGAGAAATTTAGGATACTTTACTCTCTATTAGGGGAAGAAGAGGATGAAGAAAATCCTGATTTAGAGGAATTATTGGGGAACAGAGATTTATTATCTTCAATGATGGAAGAGTTAAGAGAATTTTCTCCCGGTGCTGGTACAGTACTGATAGATGAGAGAGATTCTTATCTTGCTGAGAAGATTTTATCCATTGATTCTGATAAAAAAATCTTAGCAGTTGTTGGCGCTGGCCACCTTACAGGATTAGAAACAAATCTGAATGATAAATTAGAATATAATGAAAATAACATCTCACTATTAGAAGAAATTCCCAAGAGGACTTTACTTTCAAAATCTATACCTTGGTTGATTCCTGCATTAGTTATGGGTCTGATGGCTTATTTCTTGACAACTGGTGAAGGTGTAGACCTTGTAGAACTATTCACGGTTTGGACATTGGCTAATGCTGTTTTTGCAGCAATTGGATGTATTCTTGCAAGGGGGCACATCCTAGCAATATTAACCGCCGCTTTAGCATCACCAATCACCTCTCTAAATCCAACCTTGGCAGCGGGTTGGTTTGCTGGTTATGTACAACTGAAAGTAGTAGAACCAACGACAGAAGATCTTCAAAACTTTCTCAAGTTGGACAAATTCAGTCTTTTCTGGTCTAATCGTGCAGGTCGAGTATTACTTGTCACCGCTCTGACAAATGTTGGCAGTATGGCCGGCGCATGGGTTGCTGCAGCAGGTTTAATTGGCGGAATTTGATTAAACCAATTCACTTAGAACTTTCATCAAATCGACATTTTCATCGATATCATGGACTCTTATGATATCGATATCGTTGTAGAACGCAAAGGCACTGGTTGCCAAAGTTCCAGGTAGTCTATCCTCTGTTTTTTGCTTTCCAGTAATTTGTCCAATCATAGATTTTCGTGAAACTCCTAGAAGTGTTGAAAAGTTAGAGTCAGTAAGTGTATCAATACTTTTCATTAACTGTATATTGTGCTTGAGTAACTTACCAAATCCGATTCCAGGGTCAATAATAATCAGTTCTTTGGGATGACCCATGTCTACTAATTTCTGTGCTTTATCAAATAAAAAGGAACTTACTTCATCTACACAATTTTTGTATTCGGGATTATCTTGCATTTTTTCAGGTTCTCCTTGCATGTGCATGATACATACAGCACATCCAGTTTCAATTACAACATCAATCATTTCAGGATCACTAAATCCAGATACATCATTAATCATCTCAGCCCCAGCATTAATTGCCTCTCTTGCCACTTTTGCTCTTCGAGTATCTATTGAGATTAGACCTTCAGGCCTTCTTTCTTTGAGTGATTTTATCACAGGAATGACTCTTCTTAATTCTTCTTCAGTATCCACAGGGTTTGCTCCAGGTCGAGTAGATTCTCCACCTATGTCCAACCATGTAGCCCCATGATCCCAAATTTCAAGTCCTCGTTTTACTGAATCTTGTAATTCGAATCTTCTACTTTCGCTGTGAAAGGAATCTGGTGTGATATTTAGAATTCCCATGATGATGCAAGGGCTATTTTTACCTCTGTTTATATTTCTAAAATCATAGTCTCGGCGATTTTCATCAGGTGCTAAGTTCTCGCCCATGAACCGTGCGAAAGCGAGAGATTTGATAAGTTGTGACTGTAAAGGTGTCGTTATGCCGGAGGAACCTCAGCAATTATTGATTCAAGAATCGGGTGATTTTGATTCCAATAATTCTGTTTCAGAATCTAGTTTGGAATTGGCCAATAGGTTGATTGTAAGATTAAAGCCAGAGGATAATTCTTCAATTTTTGGCATGATAGCCAATAAGTCGTATTATAGTGGGGGATTAATGACTATCATACTGGTATTTTGGTGGTTAGCAGTAGATTCAGCAAGCGACGATCTTGACTCTGGACTCTCGACATTTTTCGATTTGGATTTCTCACAAGTGGCATTAGCAGTTATTGGACTAGGTCTAATGTCCTCTTTATTGAGTGATTTGAGTAGAGAATTAGGTAAATTATTACCTTCGTTAATATCTGGTGCAATGTTGATTATGTGCGGGCTATATGTTATTGAACCAATGGCTATTGGATTACTTACCGATCAATATGAATTAATGGACGGGGTTTGGAGATGTCTTAGACTCGGAATACTTTGGGCCGGAGTCTCATGGTGTGCTCACTTGTTAGTCGATGCATCACTGTTAGTTTGGTTGAAAAGATTCTGTGATTCAAATGGAATAGAAGTCACTCCTGATAATGATTCAAATAAATCGGAAGGAAAACCCTCCGATGCATAATTTAGCATACCTTTCATCAATGATTGTCTTTTGGCAGTGTTATGTCTGGTGAGAGAGTCGATGTTCTTAGGCTTGGATATCGCCGAGGCAGAGACCCTAGAATTACCACCCATCTAGCACTTGTAGGGCGTGCTTTTGGTGCTGATAGATTTCTATTGGCCGGAGATGAAGATCAAGATATGTTTGATAATTTGAAATCGGTTGAAGAAAGGTTCGGAAAAGGACTTGAATGTGAATATATCAAAAGCCCTATGGGATGGTTGAGAAAATTTGTTGAAGAAGATGCAGGTGATGGTTTACCAGGTGTCGCGGTACATTTGACAATGTATGGTGAGCCGTTTAGGGAGGCGATTCCTAAGATACGTAGAGACCGCCCAGTAGTTGTTATTGTCGGTGGTGCTAAAGTTCCTCCAGAAGTATTCAAACTTAGCCAATACAATGTTGCAGTGGGCAATCAACCTCATTCAGAAGTGGCCGCATTGGGACTATTTCTAGATTCATGGCATGGTGGAAATACTTTGGATCGTAAATTCGAAGATGCTCGACTAATTATCGAGCCTTCGGCTAAAGGTAAGAAAGTAATTGATTTGGATAGATAAAATTAGTAAATAATTACTTACTAAGCCTATGCATGAGCATTTTAACTAGTTTTCAGTTGGTCATGTAATTAGCCTTATTTCCACCATACAAACCCAATCATTATGGGAGTCCGTTTTTGACCATCTGCGATGTCAACTGCCCAGTTGCAAGACGGAAGTTTCTGTCCTGGTGCTGAAAATAGAAATTCAAGCGGTTATCCTACCTTCCAAGATGCTGCAGATGGCCTTTCTAGGGGCGATGATTTACCTACTTCTGCAAGTGGAGTTGGAATTCTATTAACTGCAGATGGTGGTAGGTATGAAGGTGAACTTTTCGGTGCGAAAAAAATCGGCGAAGGTGAACTTGTTTTTACTACTGGAATGATGGGCTATCAAGAGTCTCTAACCGACCCTTCATTTGCAGGGCAAGTTTTGACTTTCACATATCCACTTATTGGAAATTATGGTATCCACCATGGTTGTTCAGAATCTGCTTCTGTTTGGCCTCGTGGAGTTATAGTACGTCATGCGATGTCTCAACCCGACCATAGAAACTCTATCGGTACTGTCAATGATTTACTTAGACTTCACAATGTCCCTGGTATTGAGGGAATTGATACAAGGGCCATTACCAAGAGAGTTCGTGAATTGGGAACGGTTCTATGCGTATTTGGTCCTATAGCAGAGGAACATGCTCTTGTTGAAAGATTAAAGAATCTAACATCTCCGGATTTAGAAGATTTAGTTGACCAAGTTTCAATAGATGAGCCAGTAATTCTAAACCAAGGTTCACTAGATGATTTTGGAGTTCCAAAACCACGTTTAGCGGCTATTGATTGTGGAATAAAATATAATATTCTTAGAAGTTTATGTAAATCCTTTGAAGTTATTTGGTGCCCACCTGATGTAGATTTTCAATTACTACTTGAGAAGTATCATATCGATGCTTTATTTTGCTCCAATGGCCCAGGAGATCCAGCTCATCCCGGAAAAGCATCAACTGCACGTCATACTTTGGCATCGGCAGTAAGAACTAAAATTCCAGTAATGGGGATTTGTTTGGGTCATCAACTGATGGGATTAGCGTCTGGATTAAGCACTTACAAAATGCGCTATGGGCATAGAGGGGCAAACCAGCCAGTAGTTGATTTGAAAACAGGAAAAGTGCTCATTACTAGCCAAAACCATGGTTTTGCAGTTGCTGACCCAGATTCAGGAATGTTGGCTGCTCACCCCTCCGGCGCAACTTCTCCACCACAAGAGAACCTTCATGGTGCGGAAGTTGAAGTTAGATATATCAATGCAAATGATAGAACCGTTGAGGGACTTGATGTGATTGGTAGTCCTTCTTTCACTGTACAATTCCACCCAGAAGCTTGTCCTGGACCTCATGATGCAGCAAATTTATTCTTGAGATTTAGAGAAGTAGTTGACCAATATCTAGGAGTGATTAATTAATGCCTCGTAGAGATGACTTAAAGACAATTTTAGTCTTAGGAAGTGGTCCAATAAAAATTGGTCAAGCGGCCGAATTTGACTTCTCAGGTAGTCAAGCAGTTAGAGCATTGAGGGAAGATGGATATGAGGTTATTTTGGTAAATTCAAATCCTGCAACTATTCAAAACGATCCTGAAATGGCAGACAAGGTCTATATTGAGCCATTATTATCTTCATCTGTTAAGAGAATCTTAGAGATAGAGAGGCCATGTGCAATATTGGCTGGAATGGGTGGTCAAACAGCATTGAACATTGCTAGTGAATTGGCCCACCAAGGCGTTTTAGATGAATTAGGTGTAGAACTAATAGGTTCTGATTTGGATGCTATTGATAAGGCTGAAGATAGAGATTTATTCAACAAGGTTTGTGAGTCAATTAATCTTCCAATTTCAGAAGCAATAGCATGTAATTCAATGGATGAGGTTATTGCAGCTGCTGAACAAATCAATAGTTGGCCATTACTTATCAGACCTGCTTTTACACTCGGAGGCTTGGGTGGTGGAACAGCCTGGGATTTGGGCGAATTAGTAGAAATTGCAACTTTAGGTCTAAGAAACTCAAGAATAAGTCAAGTTCTAATCGAAGAATCCATTCTTGGTTGGCAAGAATTAGAGTATGAAGTTATGAGAGACGAAGCCGACAATGCAACAATCGTATGTACGATGGAGAATATTGACCCTATGGGCGTTCACACTGGAGAATCTACAGTAGTGGCGCCATTGCAATCATTTTCAGATAGTGACCATCAGATTCTGAGAGACCAAGCTTTGAGTTTAATTCGTGCATTGAACATTAAGGGTGGCTGCAATGTACAATTTGCATTCAACCAATCAACGGGTGAAATCAGAGTTATTGAAGTAAATCCAAGAGTTTCTCGTTCTTCCGCACTGGCTAGTAAAGCAACGGGTTACCCAATTGCTAGGATGGCTGCTAAGATCGCAGTAGGTTATACTCTAGATGAACTCCCTAATCCGATTACAGGAGAAGGAACTACAGCCGCTTTTGAACCTACATTGGATTATTGTGTAGTAAAGATTCCGAGATGGCCATTTGATAAGTTTAGAACTGCAGACAGAACTCTTGGGACCTCAATGAAATCTACTGGTGAAGTTATGGCTATCGGCCGTAATTTCGAAGAAGCATTCTTGAAGGCATGGGCATCTTTAGAGCAAGGTTGTCCACATCCAAGGCCTTTGACAAGAGCAGATGAGTCAGAAGGAGAGGGTATGGAAGAAAGAGCATATGAAGAACTTCCTGACTCAGTACTAGTAGATTGGTGTAGAGTAGCAACCGATAGAAGAATGGGTGCTTTGATTGAAGCATTTAGGCGAGGATGGAGTGTCGAGAGAGTTCATGAAATAACAAGAATCACTCGATGGTTCTTATATCGATTCGAAAACATTGCAAAGATGGAAAATGAAATCGTATCAATGGCGTGTAATCCTTCAGAAATAGATTTAGAATTATTACGTGAATGGAAATCCTTTGGATTTAGTGATTCTCATATTGCTGATGCACTAAATGGGTTCCCTGCAACTGGATATAAATCTCTACCCAGAGGCAGGGATGAAAAGACTGTAATGTCTCGGAGGCATTCATTGAAACTACATCCAAAATATCGTATGGTTGACTCTTGTGCTGCTGAGTTTGCTGCTAAAACCCCTTATTATTATTCTACATATGAGCCAAATGGCTCAAATGAAATAGACCACATTCCTGATTTAGAAAGTAGAACTAAGCAACGTTATGTTGCTATAGGTAGCGGACCGATAAGAATTGGTCAAGGTATAGAATTCGATTATGGATGTGTGCATGCGGTTAAGGCGATTAGAGAAGCGGGCAAAGATGCAATATTGATCAATAATAATCCGGAGACAGTTTCTACCGATTTTGATACATCTGACAGACTTTACTTTGAACCTTTGACTCTTGAATATGTTTCAGAGGTTTTACTTAGGGAAAATGCTCACTCTATTCTTCTACAATTTGGTGGTCAAACAGCAATAAATCTTTCACAACCACTCGAACAGAGGCTTCCTGATTTGAAAAAGGCTGGATTAGAATTAGAAATCGCAGGAACTTCTTGCGATGCTATCGATGAGGCAAGTGATAGAGAAAGGTTTGAGAAATTTGCTCAAAAGGTAGGATTGAAAATGCCAAGAGGTGCAACTGGTACTAGTTCTGATGATGTAAGAAATGCAGTTGAGCAAATTGGATTCCCTGTACTGATCAGGCCATCATATGTCCTAGGTGGAAGAGGTATGGAGATATTATCCAATCAAGAGCAATTAGATGCTTATCTAAAAGAGGCATATCTTGCTCCTGATAAGCCACTGCTAGTAGATGAATATCTTGGACATGCTACTGAATTAGATGTAGATGCAGCATGTGATGGTAAAGAAGTACTTGTTGGGGCAATTATGGAACATTTGGAAGAAGCAGGTATTCATTCAGGTGACTCTACATGCTTTATCCCAACCCAAAATGTTCCAGAACATATTCTTGAATTAGTCCGTAAACAAACTGAAGTTATAGGCTTGGGACTCAATATCAAAGGTTGTTATAATATCCAATTTGCGATACAAGGCGATGATCTATATGTTCTAGAAGTAAATCCTAGGTCTTCAAGAACAGTTCCTTTCGTTGCAAAGTCATCAGGTTTACCGCTCGCTAGAATAGCAGCTAACATTACTATTGGAATACCTCTTTCTAAGCAAGACATTCCAATTAGGACATCTGGACAAATATGCGTAAAGGCACCAGTATTTCCGTTCATAAAATTGCGTGGTCTAGACCCAGCACCTGGACCTGAAATGAAATCTACTGGTGAAGTGTTTGGTTCGGATACATCAGCAGATATAGCGTATCTAAAGGCAAGGTTAGCAACAGAAGTACCGGTTGCTAGGTCTGGTGGCGCTTACCTAACTGTTAGGGACCAAGATAAGAAGAAACTTTTGAATTCAGCATCTAAGTTGTTAGAATTAGGATTTAATCTATACGCAACTCCTGGTACTGCAGATTATCTTAGAGAGAACGATATACCTGTAGAAGTGGCTTATCGTATTACAGAATCCAAACATCCTGATGCATTAGATTTGATGCGTCAAGGCAAGATATCATTCATAGTTAATGTTCCAACAGTATCAGGTGGTGCTGTACGTGATGGAAATATGATGAGGAGACTTGCTGTTGAACTTAACATTCCATTTGTTACAACAATTAGAGGCGCTGATATGGAAGTTGCTGCAATCAAGGCACAACAAAAAGGAGAAGTTGAGCCTAGAAGGTTGAAGGTAAACTACTGATCAACAGGCATCGAATGCATCGATGATATATCTTGTAAGTGGGCTTGTCCATGCCAATTCACTAATTCCAGATTCACCATCTTTTGAATAGATTCTTACAACATCTCTAACTCTTACATTTCCTTCTGAAGAACGTGCGAGAATTGTTGCAGCTTTAATCGCCTTTCCAGTTCCATGAGGGTCATATACGGTGTCTAATGCTTCTTTCAAGAACCAATCTGCCTTGCCACCCTTTTCACCATCATAGGTTTTCTTTGGCTTTTTGGCACCAAACATACCTCCTGCCTTCTTTGGAGTAGTTTTCTTTTTTGCAGGTTGCTTTTTGGCAGGAGTAGACTTTGTCGCCTTCTTAGCAGGTTCATCTTTCTTAGCAACATTTGAAACCGTTTTATTTTCGAACTCTTCTTCTAGTTCAGAACGGATTTTTTTCTCCAATTCTTTCCTTATGCTCTTTTCTAATTTTGTTCTGATCTTTTCTTCCATTGCTGATGCATCGATCTTTTCCAACTTGGAATAAGCATCATCACGCTCATCTTGTAATGCTTGCATTACGTTGATGTAATGGGATGCAACCTGAATTAATGAAGTCTCCATAGATGCTTCTAATTGCATTGAAACTACTTCACTTGCTGAATCTCTCCACTTACGCCATTGTAGCATAGTATTAGCATGAATGTCAGAACCACATTTAGGGCAGAAACTTCTCTTTGGTGGTTTTAGAACCGGAATAGCTCTCATAGCATCGGGGTCTATTCCTTCATGCTCACCACTAGCAACATCGTGAATGTGAGTAGATGCTTCCATACCAGTATCCATGGCATCTCTAAACAGACCCTCATTCAGGTCAAGTTTTCCTTCTTGAATTAAATCCCATGCATTAGTTCCTCTAACAACAGCCCTAACAGCAGCATTAGCGGCTGGTGAGTTGCCCCAATCCTTATTTATTTTAGTTGAAGAGTTACTAGATTCGAGTTCAGCAGATGAAAATGCTTCGCCAATATCGTATTCTTCACCCTCTGCTGGTGCAGCGATCCCCAGTTGTATTGGATTAGCACCTTCCTCGATTTTGGCTATCATGTCGAATTTCTCTGCCATTGAGAGGTCGTCACGAAGTCGAATAACATCTCTCAGTTGATTCAAATCATGACCTGTGGATGTTATTGGTCCCTGTCCTGTCATATCGTGTCCACACGATAGACAAAACTTTGCGGCAGGTTCTACATCTGCCTCACAGGTTGGACAATAAACCCCCGCCATGGATGGAGATGAGATGGTTTCACTTTTCAATAGTGCGGAATATATCTTCGAATATGATGAACTTTCAACCTTAAGAGATTATCACAATCAAGCATTGTTCAAGGATTTTAATTATTCTTTCACGTTCTATTTCGGCAAGAATGGGTGCTAACCTTGGTCCTCTAGAGCGTCCCATGAGTGATTTATAGGCCACGAAATAAGCGATTCTTGGCGATAGTTCAATCGATTTAGCAGAATTAGGAATTGCATTTGCGATCTCTTCACTATTCCATTCACATTTCTCGAGTTCCTCTTTTAGCAATTTCAAAACTTTGATTTCCTCATCACCAAATTCCTTGAACATCTCAATTTCCGGAGTATCAATTATTGAAATTCGCATCTCTTCAGGTAGGTGTTTAGATTTAATCCAAAGTTTCATTTTGTTCAATCTATCAACCAAAGAGGTAGGCGGTTTATTTGTACTTGAATATCCTAAACTACTCCAAACCATTTCATCAGAAGTTTTGGTTTGGGCAAGTAGGCAAAGGTGCCTAAAGGTGACATTAGATGATTCCAGAGTTGATTCTGTTGATACTTTGGACATTTTCAAAGCACCGATAGCATCCTCAATCTGAACTTTTTTACGACGAGATAAACCTTCTTCAGTAAGTTCTTGGTCAAAATTACGTGATAGCAGTCTTTCATATTCATCAGCCAAATTAACAAGGCTCATGCCAGTATCAAATTCGATTGCCTTGTTAGGTTTTGATTGAGCGATAAGCAGTCGAAGAATTTCAGGAGGAACTAATTCCAATGCTTCTATAGGGTCAATTGTATTACCAGTAGATGATGACATTGCCCCTTGACCCTTCAAACTAATCCATTCATAGGTTAATGGTTGAGGCGGTTGATGTCCAAAGAGTTGGCATATTTCTCTTCCTGTGGCATAAGAACCTCCAGCAGCGCCATGGTCTTTTCCAAATGCTTCACAGGTTACCCCAATCCAAGACCACTTTGCTGGCCAATCAATTCGCCATGGTAGTTTACCTTCTCCTTTGGTAATATCAGAACTTCCTTCAACACCATGAGAGTCTTTCCAGTGAACAAGTGGGTAATCATAACCAGTTACTACGACACCTTCCAGCGAACCTTTAGAATCAAGTGGGCTCCAAGGGAACCAATTTTCAGCCAATTCCCTAGTTGATACACGTTCGATGATTTCTCTAATATCTTCAGCCTTATCACAAGCAATTTTTGAGACTTCATTAAACGCTCCAGATCGGTATGAATGTAAATTCTTGATAATTCTTGGAACTACTCCAATCGTCCTTAATGCTTCTAGAAACGGACTTAGAAAGTAATCTGCATAACTCAATCCATCTTTGCTAAATTTCTCAAAGTCCGGCTTACCATTTTCATCAGGCGCAGGAATTGAGCCAATTTGATGGCCAATAAATTGTGAATAATCCTCATGCAGAAATGGATATACTTTTCTTAAAGGGTCTGCATCATCAACAATGAAGATGAAATCTACATCTAGTCCTGCATTTTTTGCGGCTCTACTTATCATGTCGCCAGTCAAAATTTCTCTAAGGTGTCCGATATGAAATTCTCCACTAGGAGTAATTCCTGTGGAAATAATATGTTTGTTACCCTTGTGCGATAAGGCCTGGGCGGTTACGTCTGCCCAATGCATATCCTCACCTCAAACTGAAAAAGCGCGTATAACGCCTCTAAGTGGTACGCCTTCAATTTCATTACGCATGGTCTTGTTGACTAGTACGATTACCAATCCAACTTCTCCACCTGCATTTCTTATTGAATTGATAGTCTTAGTCATTGTTTTACCAGTGGATAACACATCATCAATAATTACTACTTTTTTACCTGAAACTTGACCATATTTACTTGACAAAGAACCTGAACCATCGCCTCCGTCAGTTGTTCTATATACTGTGAATTCACAATCTAAGTTTCTTGCTACTTCGTGAGCAAAAGAAATTCCATTAATAGAAATACCAACAACAGTGTCAATTTCATTAAATCCTAATTCTTCATCAGCAACATCTGCCATTATGGTACCAATTGCAGCGATTCGGTTTGGTTTTACACCAATAGTTCTCCAACCAATTCTAACATCGGTTGGTCTCTCATCATTTTGTTGACTTCCTGCTAGAAGCCAAGAAATAGTATCTTGGGAAAGGGATAATTCATCAGCAATTTGCTGACTGTTCAATCCTTCTTTGCGCAAATTAGCGGCAGTTATTCTAAGCTCCTCGATACTTGACACCATGTCTCTCAAAACTCTCGAGAGTATTTCAACACATCAAACCTTTCATCAAATTTATCATAAATCAATGATAATTAATCCCAAAGGCTTCAAGAACGAATGATACAAGCGCCAACCATGGGAGACTTTGATTACGAGACACTTCTCGACCGGGCTCGTGAAAATATTCCAGATAATATTTCATCGAGGTCGAGGTGGAGATTACCTGAACCTCAAATTCTAATCGAAGGTTCTAATACTATTTTTCGTAATTTCAATGATGTAGTTTCCATGATGGATAGAGATGATGATCATGTCTATCAATATATTCTAAATGATTTAGGTACTTCTGGTTCAAGAGATGGACCTAGAGCTAGATTCAAAGGTAGAATCCCTCCTAAAAGAATTAAGAAGACCATTGCAAATTATGTTAATTCATATATCAAATGTGTTCAATGTAAATCCCCGGATACAATTTTTGTCAGAGAAGAGAGGACAACACTGCTAAAATGTCAAGCATGTGGTGCTACTAGACCAGTTAAACTTTGATTAAATCTTAAGCAGATGTTGCTTAGAGATTTTCCCTTCTTTTAGACTGTTGAATATGTCTTTTACAGAATCTAGGTCTTCTAAAGAATACCATATGCCTTCAGGGTAAACAACACAGGTAGTTCCAAATTCACAAAAGTCTAGGCAACCAGACTTTTGTACTCTAATATTGGTCATGTCACTATCTTTGACCATTAATTTAAGTTGACGAAGTAATTCTAAACTATTTCTCTTGGAGCAACTAGGCCTAGATGCATTTTCGTTACGCTCATGTCCACAGATAAAAACATGGGTTTCATATCCCGCTTCAGCCCTTCCTTTTGGATCTGTTGGCATAATTAATTCTCCATTGCGCTAGTTAAATCATCTATAGATTTGCATAACAGTATGTCTCTAGAGGAAATACCGTCGATATCATGGCTCCAAGTTTTGACAACTACTTGGCCCCAACTTAGAATAAATTCGGCATGGTGGTCTATTTCTTCACAAATTTCAGAGGCTCTATTTACAAATTCTAGAGCAGTGGCAAAGTTTGGAAATTTGAATATTCTTTGATAATGATGCTGTTCAATGATTTTCCATTCTTTGTCTATTGACAAAAAATCAGCCCCAAAGATGAGTATCATCTGAGCCTTTACTCTCTTTTTCTACTTTCTCATGTAGATTTGAACGTCTCTTCATATCCTTTCTTTCGAATGCTAGTAATTCTTTGTCGTCTATGTATGCAGGCCTAGTATGTGCAACTAATACGATTTTTACGATTACATCTCTTGCGACATAGTTATTCCTTCCTTCCTCACATAGAATTTCAATACTGGATTTTCCAGATGATAGTAGTCTTCCTCTAATCCAAGTATCCTCTCCATCAGCAAATGCGCGAGCATCAAGTTGAACCTCAATAATATCATCTTTACGAAGTCCATGTCTTCTTTCTAATAGGTCTCCACTGTTAATTCCCTCAACATCTGATAAATTTGGTGAACCCATGTCTTCCCATAGTGTGACTGCCCATTTAGGTAGTTTGACCCCGTTGTTTTTCTTCGCCATGGTTTGACCATAGGTCGAGCCTACTTGAACCTCGCTCCTAATTATTGAGATTTTGATTATATTGAGTTAATCCCTACCAAGTCTTCTTGAAGTGTAGTCTTCTGGATTGAATTAGGGAACAGTATGAAAGTATCATGGCGTACCCTTCCAACCGTTCTTTTAGAGGACGAGATTCTAGACAAAGCCTTTTCTCGCGCTAGAAAAGCCGCGGATAGAGTGGATGACTCTGATAGAATTTTTAGAGTTAGAAAACAAATGAATCGAATGGTTCAAACAGCTGCAGATATAATTTCTACAACACTTCTTGATACAGTAAATACTTGGCCATCATTAGACCAATCTCCGAAATTTGATGTTTCCATGATCGATGCATGTGTCGGTTGTGATGATTATAGACATCATCTATCAATGTTGCAATGGGGTTCTAAACAAGTCGTCAATATTTCTCGACAAAATGCACATAAAATCGTTCGTACAGGTAGAACCGAATTAATGCATGATGCCCGTAGAGAAGCATATGGTCGAATATCATCTATCATGAGGAGAGTGGGGCCATCTCTCGATTGGTTAAATCGTTCTAGAGAAGTATTGAAACGTCTTCCTACAATTGACCAAGTTCTGCCGTGTGTAGTTGTTTGTGGCGCTCCAAATGTGGGTAAATCTGCTTTTATTTCAGCATTGAGTTCTGGTAATATGGAAGTAAATCATTATCCATTTACAACTAAACAAATTCACGTTGGACACTTCGTTCATCGTAGGCTACAATACCAGTTAGTAGACACTCCTGGATTACTTGATAGGCCAATGGAAAAGCGTAATGACATTGAACTTCAAGCAATATCGGCATTAGAAAACCTTGGTTCTCTAGTTTTGTTTTTGATTGACGAGAGTCAAAACTGCGGAACTTCTATTGAAGAGCAGATGAATTTACTTGAAGATGTTAAAGTCCATCTGCCAGGTACAGAATTATTGGTTGTTTCCTCAAAGGCTGATTTGATTGAACCTAGGCCTGAGAGTTGGGATTTAGTTAAACAATGTGAAATTGAGTGGATTGAAGATGGTTCAGAAGGCGAACCGGAGTTACCTCTACTCTATGATCAAAATGACAGAGTCACCATGTCAGCAATTGAAGGGGTCGGGATGGAGGCTATGAAGCTTGAAATAGTTCGTAGAGTCAAAGATTCTAATGTTTATGACCCAATGGAATTACCAGATGGCTGGTATAGATCAGATGTCAATTAATTACATTCTTTCAAGAGGGATAATACCTAATCCTTCCATTCCAGTTTTTAGGAATTGAGATGCTAGTTGTGATATTTGTAAGTATAATTCATTCACTTCTCCATCATCAAATATCTTACAGTCTCGGTAGAAACCATTGAAACTAGTTGCGAGGTTTAGCACTTGATTAGCAAATAAGTTAGGCCTACATTGCTTTACTGAACGCTCTAATATATCATTTTGAATAGCCATACACCGGAGTAAATCAATCAAAGAATCCGGTAATTCTAGATCAATAGTTTCCAATTCTAGGTTTTTACTCGAAATCGACTCGACATCAATACCATTATCAGAACATTTCTTCGCTATAGAAAGGGCTCTTGTATGGCTATACATTATGAAAGGAGCAGAACCTGCTTCAAATGCTAATGCTTCTTCCCATCTAAATGTAAAACCTTTATCTGGACTGACTTTGATTATGTTGAATCGAATAGCAGACCTCCCTACAGATTCCGCAATATGAGCAACTTCCTGCTCTGAATATTCAGATCTTAACTCTCTTACAATCTTTGAAGCATGCTCTTTCGCTTCTTCAAGTAAATCATCCATGAACACAACATTGCCTCGACGTGTTGACATCTTTCCTTCTGGTAATTTTATGAATGAATAGAATAGAACTTCAGGAACTTTATGTCCTAATTCTTGAAGAGTCATTCCTACTTGCTTGGATTGTAACTTATGGTCTTCTCCAAGAATATTGATCAAATCATCACACTGTTTCCATTTCCAGATATGATAGGCGATGTCTCTAGTTGCATACAGAGATGAGCCATCTCCTCGCTTGAAGAAGAATTCTGTCTTACCCTTCATTCCTCTAGCGCCTAAGTCTAAAAATTCTGCACCATTATCAGCAACTCCGTGGATATCGAGCTCAGAAAGTGTTTGAGTAAGTTTAGCAACATCTCCATTTGTTACAAACATTGATTCATTTGTGAATTGGTCGAATTCTATTCCTAATCTCCCTAATGTCTCTAGCATACCATCCAATACGGGTTGGAAAGAGTCGTGGAATTGTTGTAAAACCGCTTCATCTCCATGCTCACTAGCGTGAACCAATTTCCCAATCTCTTGTTCCATTTTTTCACTTTTTGACTCATCTTTCCTAAGTTTTTGAGCCGCTTGGTACCATCGAACTCTGGTATGGTCTGCTTTATTTGCCCATTTTGTTGATACAGAATCTTTGTCTTCAAGGATATTTTCTACGTCTTGGTCAGATAAATTATCCAATGCCCAGGCGAGTACTCCTACTTGTTTACCCATGTCATCGACATAGTATTCTGCTCTAACTTCGTTTCCTAGCAAACGATGAAGTCTGACCAATGTATCGCCAAGTATTGCATTTCGAGCCCTTCCAACATGGAATGGTCCATTTGGATTAGCAGATGTGTGTTCGATTAGGACTTGTCTGCCAGTATCTGGTTTTGCTCCAAATGCATCTCCTACTCTGACCTTTCCTGATAGTAATTGTTTAGCAAGCCATTTTGATTCAGCCTTGAAATTAAGGTATCCTCCAATAGCATTGACTTGGCCAATCGCACCACTGGTCTCCACCAGTTTTGATAATTCTTCGGCAATATCATTAGGACTTTTTCCCAATTGTTTGGCAAATGGGAAACATGGCAAGGATAGGTCGCCTTGTGAATGCTCCCTTGATGGTGCAAGCATTGATTCCCAGTTTGGATTATTTATTCCAATTGATTCTAATGCATTGCTAAGAACAGGCTCTACATGCTCTCTTAGAATCTTCATAATATCACATCATAGGGTATCTTAGAATTGCTGCAAGTCCGCCGAACCCTTCTAGTAACTGCGACCCTTCTTCTGTATCTATAGAAATAAATGATATCAGGGAATTGCCTTTTGAAGCCATTATAGTTAATTCATCAATTAATGAGACATTTTCTAATTCTTTAATATCGTCAGATTTAGCATTACACGATGGACATTCTGGAATTTCTTCAGAACGAGAAATCGATATTTTCCACTCATGTGAGCATTTATTACACTGTAATTTCAAAGAGTTTTTTCTAAGTCCTTCAGAAATCAGTAAAGTGTCTACTGCTCCTTGATCAAGTGCTTGTTTTATCATCATCTCTCCATAGGTTGCTTTTGGATGGGCTTTGATTAATTCCTGCAAGAAGCGATTCATCATTTGCCTCTCAGCATCTAATTCAATTTCACCCATCAAACCACCAGCATTATCGACCAGTTCTCTTACTCCGCTATCATTAGAATACCCTACGTCAAAGGTTGTTTTAGCAATCTTCTTTGCAATTTCATGGTGGAAATATTCATTCTTCACGACGAAATCTTTGGTTGCGCCAGGGCCTCCGACAATTATTGCTTGGATATTTTCTAAGTTTGGCAACCAATAACTGCAGGCGTGCTCAGATGCTCTCTTGAAGAAATTATGTGCTGCTTCTTCGATTAGACGTTCGAAACGCTGAGCGGATTGACCTCCTTGACGGTGTTTACCCATGATATTGGAAACAAGGTGCTCCTGCACATGAATACGCTTGCCAGATGCAATCCCATAGGCTGCCTCTGCCCTATCAATTACGAATAATCCATAGGATTTTTTATCCACTAACATGTCTTCTAACTGAGTTAGTTCAAATTTAGAATCGCATCGATATCGGAATGAAATAAATGGTTGAGGCGGACTATCAACAACGATATTGACCATTCTTGACTTGTTATTTCCTATAATCACCGAACCAACAAAAAGAGCGATTCCATTTTCACCTGCGTTCTTGAAACGATTAAGTGTAGAAATCGCTGATTCAATCGCTCCTTGAACATTTTTTCTTGTCCCCTTAGACTTGATATTAGCAGCTTGTCCATGCTCGTTTTGTAGCATAGTTCTTGCATCGGATACCTGTCGGTCTGGAGGGATAATGATCGTAACTAATTCTGTTCCAAATCCTTTCATCTCTCGAAGTTCTTCAAGAGCCATTTTTAGACGAAGACGTCGTGTAGAAATCTCAGCATCATCACTCATACATCTTCCTCCATACATGGGGCATTCGCTAAAGGTCTTCAACTCTCGCCCCGTTTCAATGTCGCCAAACTAATTTGAAATCGTTAAATTGGGTTGTCAAAGATAAATTTAGGGATATCCTCAAAGACTTGAGGTTTGAGGACAGAAGGATGACAAGAACTCATGTTGTAGCCTTGGGTGGAAGTCTTCTTAGACCTGAAGAGGCCGAAAAAAGGCGTCAATGGCTTGGACAGTTAAGGCAATTGATAGTTCATGTAGAAGGCAATGGAGGCAAACTCGGGATCGTAGTTGGAGGTGGATTGCCTGCGCGTGAAGGGATTGAACTTGCTAAGAACATAATTTCAGATTCAGACAAACTCGATGAGGTAGGTATAGCCGCAACAAGACTTAATGCGACAGTTTTACAACAGATTTTCCTCGATATTGGTTGTGATGTGGCCCTTTCAATACCATCTACTACCGAAGAAGCATCCGGTCTAATGAGCAAGCATTCTATTGTAGTGATGGGAGGTACAACTCCAGGGCATACTACAGATGCTGTTGCCATTGCACTTGCTCGTGATTGTGGTGCTAGAAATTGTGTTATAGCAACCAATGTTGATTATGTCTATGATAAAGATCCTAGAAAGCATGATGATGCAAAGCCTATGTTTGATATTTCCATCGATGAATTAGCCGAGATTACAGGTACAGAGCCACTTCTTCCAGGCCAGTCTGCAGTAGTAGACCCAGTGGCTGTAGGTTGGGCTAAGTCCGCTTCTATAGACATAGCAGTACTTGATGGAAGAGACATCTCATTATTAGATAGTGCATTAGAAGGAAAAGAATTCAGTGGGACATTGATCAGGAGTGTATGAATATGGTAGACGCAAAAAAAGTCAAAGAAAAGATATCTAAAGTTTCAGAAAAAGTATTTTCTGGTTCAAAAAACCAAGCACATAAACACTGCAGGATATGTCACAAACCAATCTCAGTAAACGCAGAACCAAGAGTTTGTAAGAGCGCTGAATGTGTTAATAAAAATAGTCGTGATGAGCGTAATCAAAAGCAGATGCGCCTTTGGATGTTTATCTTCTTTGGACTATTCGCTTTCAGCTTTGTAGGGCCTATCGTCCTAAACATGATCTAATCTTCACTTTCTTGGAAGTGTTCTTGCATCATTTGTTCTGCTGTACCACTAACTTGCTCAGTAACTCCTGCAGCTTTGAGTCTATCTCCAAGTTTGTATAGTTCTCGAACAGCCTCTTCTATAGACTTATTCTGCTTCAAAAACCGTATTGTTGGCCAGCCACAGTCGATTATTTCTGGGTCAACTGTATTCTCTTCTATCCAAGCAGAACATGCACTACCGTAACATAAAGCACTAAAATTTTCTAAGTCTATCCAAAAAGTTCTCCTTGAACAGACTGGACAGTCTTTACACTCCATAGTTGCCAAGACAGTCATCGCTTCCTCGCCAACACGATCAACATCCCAAATTACGACACTAGAACTACTTAGAAGCATCTCATCACTTCTTTTCAGAAATGTTCGTAAAACTTCCCAGGCCACCTTTTCAGTACTAAAGCATCCAAGTCCAATAGTTCCGCCATCTTCCTCGGTTACAGATGGTACAAATACACGCTGAATGTCTTCGACCATACTATTCCGATTTAGTCATCGGGCTTGAATGCTCGCCTCTATTTTGACCATTTTGCTTCAACTACAGCCAATCCACCTTTGTGCGGTAGTGGTGCATCAGGCTTTTCGATACGTATTGAAATCTTTTTAATCAGTTTATTAGATTTCAATTTTTCAATCATTCTTTCAGCCATCGTTTCCATTAACCTAATTGGCTGTGTACCAAGAAGAACTTCGTCTATGGTAGTCTGTAAGTCTGCATAGTTGACAGTCTTGGCCAAATCATCATTTACCGTTTGTTCGGTTATTTTGACTCTAATAGTGACAATGAATGGCTGTTCTTCTAAGTGCTCAAAATCAAAAGCACCATGCTTTGCCATGACGCGGTAATTCTCCAAGGAAATAGTGAACATATTATCACTCTAAGTCTCTTTCATGAACCCAAATCAAATGGTATCCAAATTGAGTTTTAATCGGGTTAGAGGTGGAAGCTAAGGGTAATTCCCATACTGCTTGATCAAACTCTCTGACCATCATTCCCTTACGAAACCAACCTAAGTCTCCACCTTTTTGACTTGACGGACATGTACTTTTTTTCCGGGCCATTTTTTGAAAATCTTTTAATTTACTAACTTTATCTTTAATCTGAATTGCTTCAGATTTAGAATTCACTAAGATATGAGATGCCCATGCACTTGGAGCGACCATGTTAACACCCAATAGATTCAGTTATTGAAACTCTCGCAATCACGCACTAAGGTCATAAGCGAGTAATCTCATGTATGTTCCATAGATTGTAGTGGAGACTGCTAACGATTCTTCATTAAATCTGTCCATTGTATCCAGGTATGTGTGATACTCCCAACTTCCACTACCATAGCATACAACTGCACGACCATCTTTTCCTCCTAAGTCGTATACAAACGGGCAATGGTCAGAATTGCATGGCATTTGATTTTCATCTCCTTGGTCACCATCTAAGAGTTGGAATTGTATGTCATATCTGTCTGCAATCTCGCTTCTCTCTTCTTTGTAAATATCTGTAATTCTCTGCATGTGTCCATAATCATCTTCATTATTTGTAAATAGTGTCAATGAGTTTCCTCGGTTTTCAAAATCAGCATCGACGTGATTCATATCCAAATTGATGTATAGTCTGAGGTTTTCTCTAAGGCTACTCTGCATTTCTTCAACATATGCTCTACTTCCCCACAGACCTTCTTCTTCGCCACCCCAAGTACAGAACTTGATGGTTCGCTCAGGGGTTCCAGTTTCATTGATTATTGAAGACATCTGTCTTGCCATTTCTAGAACGCTAGCAACTCCAGAACTATCATCGACAGCACCCTGTGCCTGATAAACAGTATCGTGGTGCCCTCCAGCGATTACCACTTCGGAAGTTCTACCTTGAATAGTGCCACATGGTACGTAAATGGTTCTTTCTTGATCATTGGTTACATCGATAATTAATTCTATAGAAGCAGGTTCTGATGCGTTTATGACTGATGCTTCAAAGATATCTCCAGCATCTTTAGACATCGAGATAAATGGTATTTCAGTAGGTATACTTCCACCATTGGCCTCAACTAGAGAATCATAATTTGTTCCTTTGAAAATAGGTACGCAGTCATTACCTTCGATCTTGCCACAATTGTAATTCTTATTGACGCTGATTAGACCTGCAAGGTCATTTATGGCTGCATTACTATATAATTCAGTATTGCCAATTTTTGAACTATCGCCTCTAACATAGCCGATTG
>MDTC01272705.1_pt1 | contig 28432 bp, 33 predicted proteins | sample 811181 | NCBI WGS metagenome assembly MDTC01 (sample SAMN05326644, study PRJNA326480) | marine metagenome | isolation source: seawater | place: Pacific Ocean: North | collected 2011 | reverse complement strand
CGGATGCACCTGCACTACAGCGTGAAATGGAGCTTCGATTTGAATATCATGCGTACGTAACTTAAAAGGTATAGGTGTATTGTAATTCGCAGCTTTGAAGTGTTGATATTTTTTGAGTGCCTGGGGTTGAAGACTCCAACCTCGAGTGAGTGTAAATAAACCAGGTATAGCCTTGTTTAACGCTTGCGCATGTTGTCGATTGACTATTGCTTCTTTAGAGATCTTTTGAATATCTTGCTGAATATGTGTTAGTTCACCAGTTAAAGTACCGAGATCTTTTTGATATTGCTTCTGACGTGCTTGGATTGCTTTATATCTCGCCTCAATTTGCTGAAGTTGTTTTTGCATTTCCTGAAGTTGCTTTTGGAGCAATTGTTTCTGAGTGTTTGTAGATGTACCTGTTGGCTTATCTGTTGGTTTATCTATTGGTTTATCTGTTGGTTTATCTGTTGGTTTATCTGTTGGTTTATCTGTTGGCTTATCTGTTGGCTTATCTGTTGGCTTATCTGTTGGCTTATCTATCGGCTTATCTATTGGCTTGATTGGGGGTATATCTTTAGGTGGATCTTTTCTTTGGTTGATATTCGCATAATAATCTTTGACCTCAATAATGGCTTGGCGTGCATTTCTTCTCGTTTCGTTACCACACTTGTATCCAGGAGCACATTCTCGTTTTGGGTTAGAGAAATATTGTAATGACCGTTCGACTTCGTCACCGCAATACATTGCATAAGACATCAAGGTTGCAAACTTATGCTTGACGCAGTAACCATATGCATAGTCCAAAAAACCATATTTAGCAGGAATAAAACCACCGAAATTCCGTAGGATCTCATCATCCACTTCAGGGCCATGCATCAGTCCCATATTATGCCCGAGCTCATGTGTCATGGTGGAACCGAATTCGCATATTCTATTTTTAGACATGACAGAGATAAGCTGGTCACTGCTTTTATCGATGCCTTTTTTGATTTCTCTAGCGCTTATCACAGGAGCGGTTCCGCAGTTTGCTGTTTCTTCAAATTCGGATAGATGTTTATGATATATAAATGTCACATGATCAAATCCTTCATCGACTCCCTGATCTCGCACTTTTTTATATACACTTTTAGAATTGCTCTTCACAGAGCTAGTTATGTTTCTTGGTTCTAAAAGATTGTGTCCATCTTCAAATTGAATGCCTACATATTTAAATCTTAGATACATATCAATATTATTCAGCTTATAAACCTTATTACTATAAGAAAAGTAATCGTCAAGGTGTGTCCGTACATTAGGATCAATTGGGTCGAGGGGAGCGTTCTTATCTTTTGCGTATTCGTCATGATAACTTTGATCAAAAGCCACTAGAATATCAATAACTGCTGTTTTTGCTTTGAGAGGTATAGAAAAAAAGATGCAAAAGTAAGCGCAGAGAAAAAGTTTGAGTGATAATCGATTTGACATGACTTTAACCCCTTTTAGGTTGTTCATGGGTGTGTGTTGTATGTCCCAAGGTGTGATGCACACTTTTATTTTTCTTTATTGTGGATGCCGATTTATTTGTTGTATTAGGGGAGGGATCTTCTAATATATCCATATCTTTGTGTAATCTTATTTTTGATCTATCGTGTTTACGTAGTGTGCCTTCTCCTGTCGATTTATCAATATTATAGTGATATGTATTTTTGCCATCTGTCACATGACTTAATACAATATAATCTCCAACGGTTACTTGACTGAAAAAAGGTACACCATCTCTTGTATGTATTGCAGTCCATACTTTGTTACCGTATGGGGTGATTTCAATAGAATCGACTTGAGCTGTAAAAGATTTGTCAGGTCCAGTATGAAATACAACTTCTTCTTCTAACACAGGATGAGTCAGCAGTTCCATGTTGGTCACTTTGATCTTGAACTCATCGGGATTATTTTTATCTGCACTTATGGTTTTGATCACTGCATTAGGGTGATGCATAGGTTTTATTACAGGGTTGATCAGTGCTTCCCATGCTGCATCTTCTTCTTCTTGCGAATAAGCCAGTATGGTATCTTGTGTTGATGCAACGGGATCTGACTGTTGATCTGCTTGATCTGACTCAGAAGCTGAATAAAAGAAAACAAAATAAGCTCCAGCAGCGAGGAGCGCGGCAAAGATAGAAAATCGACTAGATAGCTTTATCATGAATTATGTAAACCATAGAAAATAGAATAATGGTATAAATTATATGCGAAAAGGGAAAAAATACAGGTTTATTTTCTTTTTTAGTACTGAAGGGAGTTTGGAGTTTTTGATCTTGAATTTTTTTACCATTTAACTTGAGATGTTAAATGGTGCCCGGGGCCGGACTTGAACCGGCACGAGGTCACCCTCGAGGGATTTTAAATCCCTTGTGTCTACCAATTTCACCACCCGGGCATGACACTTTTGAGTGGAGGCGCGACCCGGAGTTGAACCGAGATAGACGGATTTGCAATCCGCAGCATAGCCATTCTGCCATCGCGCCTTAGATTTTTTTGTGTTGTTGTCTCAACAGATGTGGATTCTACTGATTTATCTTTTTATGTCAATAACTACAAGTAAAAATAACGTTTGTTCAATCAAAAAATAACCATGTTGTTTGTTTTTTGATAAAAAGAGGTGTTTGCTTACCAAATATCTAAAATTTAAAAGTATATTTCGGATTTGAGTAAAACATGCCTCATATAAATCTCGACTCTTTCTTATCTTGAGAGGTGCACCAGAACATCTTTATAGATACTTCTTCATCTTGATCTATGTCTTTTTCTTAACAAAGCTCAAGTGTAGGTTTAAAATAAAATAAGTTTGGTTTTATTTTATATCTGCTTTAAGGACTTTAAATATGTTTGAAAAAACACCGCTTGCTCCTCTTGATCCTATTTTAGGCTTATCGACCTCTTATCAGCAAGATACACGTTCAGATAAGGTAAACTTAGGTGTAGGTGTCTACAAAAATGAGCAAGGTATTACACCTGTATTGGATGTTGTCAAAAAAGCTGAATCTATTTTACTTAAAGAAGAAGTTTCAAAAAGTTATCTACCTATCGCCGGATTAAGTCGCTATACCGATCTCGTTACCAATTTACTTTTAGGTCAAGACCATGCTGTGATCAAAGCACAGCGTGTCGGTACAATTCAAGTGCCAGGAGGTACAGGCGGGTTACGTGTTGCAGCTGATTTTTTATTTCATGTTTTAGGTGCAAAGCGTATTTGGATCAGTCGTCCAACTTGGGCAAATCATTTGGCGATTTTTAAAACAGTGGGTTTTGATATTGTAGAATATGATTATTATGATAAAGCTTCGCATCAGCTTGATTTTGCGAAGATGAAATCGCAGCTTCAGCAAGCTCAGTCAGGTGACATCTTATTGTTGCACACTTGTTGTCATAATCCGACAGGCGCTGATTTATCTTTAGAACAATGGAGCGAGCTGGTTGACTTGTGTCGAGCTCAGCAGGTTACGCCTCTATTTGATACAGCTTATTTGGGCTTTCATCAAGGGATAGAGCAAGATGCACAAGTTTTGAGAATGTGTGCAGAGAAGTTACCTGAAATGCTGATTGTTAACTCGTTTTCGAAGAACTTTTCTTTATACAATGAGCGTATTGGTACCTTGAGTGTGATCACTGAGTCTGCTGATCATTTGGAAGCGGCTTTAAGTCAAATGAAGCGCATGGCACGGGTGTTATATTCCAATCCTCCCGCACATGGCGCTTTGATTGTGGCGCAAATTTTATCTGATTCAGCATTGTGTGATATGTGGCATGCCGAGCTTAAAATGATGCGAGAACGGATTGCCTCGATGCGTCATCTTCTTGTGCAAGCTTTAGCGAATAATAAAGCGGGTATTGATTTTAGCTTTATTGAGCATCAAAGAGGGATGTTCAGCTTTTCTGGATTATCGGTTGAGCAAGTTACACGTTTACGTGATGAGTTTGGCATTTATATGACTGACTCAGGACGCATGAGCGTGGCAGGTATCAGCCAGAGTAATGTGAAGTATTTGGCTGATGCCATCAACCAAGTGCTTTAAATGATTTAAATTAGAGATTCAAGGATCCCACAAATATGGGAACCCTTGAGCTTTCTATGTTGAGGTTCGAGGTTAAGAGGGTGTCTCAGGATTGTTCTTGCGCTCTTTTTTTTCTTGTTTTTCTTTTCTTTTTTCTTTGAGCGTTTTACCAGGTTTTTTTTGGTCGCGTTTCTTACTTTTTTCTTTTGCCATAATCATAGACTCCTAAATATGTTATGTTGATGTTGCAGCAGGTGACCCTGTCATACCCAAACTTGCATGTTCTATACCATATGAAAGGACAATAATTTTTATCTTCTTGTTAGATGTGATGCCTCTGAAAAATAAGTTAGAATAGAGTTTGTTAGCGTTACTTAACCAGCGTCACTTTTTGTTAAGTGTGCTGAGTTGGTAGAAGCGCTCATATGGATCAGATGTTGAGTGTGCATCTGCTTTCTATGATAGAATGCTCTAGAACTATTTGATTTATAAGTTTTTATACATGATTGATGAGACAAGAAGATTGAACGAGGAACCGTCATATTTATGCGTCAACATTTTGTAATTTGCGTGCATCATGCTCCTGTTGGGAGTCAAAGTGCTTACCACGCTTTACGTTTTGCTCAAGCGGTGATTGATCAAGGACATACCATTGATCAAGTATTTTTCTATCAAGATGCTGTGCAACATGCGAATGCTTGTTTCAATGTACCATCAGATGAATTTAATGTGGTCGATGCGTGGCGTACATTGAGTGAAGCACAGAATATACCTCTTGTCTGTTGCGTTGGAGCTGGAGCACGTCGAGGCGTTGTAGAAGATGATACGCAGTCATCTGCTATGAATAATCTTGCTCCAGGTTTTACTCTGGCAGGTTTAGGCGAATGGGTTCAAGCTGTAGAAGGTGCAGATAAGGTAATTCAATTCTAATGAAAAGACTGATTTTCGTTTTTACACAAGCGAGTTTTGCCAACTTAGATGGCCGAGAAGGTCAAGATATGGCTTTGCTTTGCGCAAGTTTCGAGCAAGAAGTGCAGCTGGTATTTATGCAAGATGGCGTATATCAATTATTAAGAGGGCAGCAGCCGGAGAAAGTCGGATGTAAAGATTACTTAGCACGTTTGAAAGCTTTGTCTCTTTACGATATTGAGCAAGTTTATGTGTGCGCGCAAGCACTGAAAGCAAGGCAGCTCAAACAAGAGGATTTATTTGTGACACCTACACAGCTTATTGAATCCACTGCATTACACCAGCTTTTTAAACAAGCTGATCACGTTATGGTGTTTTAATGATTCTGTATATTTTAAATCAGCCCCGTTTACAAGCATTAGAGCAATGTATGCATCTGATGCAAGATCAAGATAGTCTACTTTGTTTAGGTGATGCTGTGACCTTGATATGTTCGACGCCTGTTCGCTCTGGTATGTCTGTTTATGTTTTGAGTGATGATCTTGAGGCAAGAGCTTTAACTTCACATGTACCAAGTGATGTACAAGCAATTAGTTATACTGATTTTGTGAAGATGACGCTTGATCACCAACAAGTTATACGTTGGAGTTAATACATGATTGAGTTCAACGGGCAAAACATTGCTACAGATCAAGAGGGATACTTACTCGATGTGACTGATTGGTCAGAAGAGTTAGCGGTTATTTTAAGTCAGCAAGAGCAGATTCACCTCACAGATGCGCACTGGGAAGTGATTCGCTTTGTAAGGCAGTTTTACTTAGACTACAAAACCAGCCCAGCTATGCGTATATTGGTCAAAGCTGTAGGGCAGAGCCTTGGAGCAGATAAAGGCAACTCACGTTACTTGTATGAGTTGTTTCCTAAAGGGCCGGCAAAGCAAGCGACAAAAATAGCGGGTTTGCCTAAACCTGCAAAGTGTATATAAAAAAGCGCGTTATAGCGCTTTTTTTATAAGAAGTAGGGAGAACCTATCTCTTGCGAAAGATTAAAGAATACGTTGAATTAACTTTTCAAGTCGGAAGCGATTGAGTCTTTTCAATAGCTTTGCCACGTTTAAAGGATACTGCTCTCTTTCTTCTAGTTCACTGTAATGCATAATCCGCGTTGTGTGCTCAAGTATGTGTGTTTTTTCCTGCGCAAATTGCTCGGTCCAAGCCTTGTCATGATCTTGTAGAAGCAGAGCATTTTCGAGATCTAACGACCAAGCTCTAGGATTAAGATTATTGCCTGTAAGTAAATGGTATGTATCATCGATAGAAAGGCCTTTCACATGATAGCTGTTGTCTTGATGCTTCCATAAATGTATGTGGAGTAGATCTTGCTCAATAGCCCATTGAAAAGATTTGACAAAGCGACGTAGAGATTGCTCATAGAGATAAGGAACAATGCCGATAAGACTAAACTTCTCATCAGGCGAGATATAAAAATCATTCGATGTTTTGTCGCCTACTACAATCTCAACACGACAGCCCGCTCTGAGTTTAGCACCTAATATACGACGAATATTTGCAGGTAAGTTGAAGTAAGGAGTACAAATAAAAGCCTGCTTTTGGCACTCTCGCAACAGCTGAACGATGGCCTTATTGAGTTGGTTAGCCTGTGTGCCCAATCCTACTAGAGGTGTGATACGGTTGCCAGAGAAGGTATCTCCGTGTTCATAATGCTTTTTAGTTAGACGCCGTTTGTAGCAGCGAATAAACTTATTCATGTCTTTTTTAGTGGGTTTATCGGTCGTGAGTAGCGACTGGTAGTGTGAGTCTGCAAGGAGTACATCGTTGATATACTTGGCCATAGAATGTGCAAGCGGGGCATGTTCTATGACATGATAACGATCAATACGATATGTATCTTGCTGATGGAAATAGGCATTGTTAATGCTCGCACCTGTATAAAGGATGCTATCATCAACGATAAATCCTTTCAGATGTAGTACACCAAAGACTTCTTTTGTTTTTACAGGAACGCCGTATACCTTGATATCAACATGATGTTGTTCGAGCATGTTACGGTACATAGCGGCATTGCCCTGGCTTGCTTCTTCTCCAATACGTCCTCTCTGAGCTCTATGGAAATCAACAAAGATTTTAATATCGAGTTCAGGGCATCTTTTTTTAGCTTGAATTAAAGCTAAGAACACTTCTCGTCCAGCTTCATCATCCTCTAAATAAAGAGCCGTGAGATAGATTCTATGCGTCGCATTGGTTATTTTTTTTAATAACTCTGCTCGTAGTGCTTTAGGCTCAATCAACCAAGTTAACTGATGACTTTGAATAGAGAACCCAGAAAGATGAGATAATTTAGTGATCTTCACAAGGTACCTCTAAGCCTATGATGGTAAGAGTTGATGAACATATTCTATTGCCTATATTTTTATACGATCTTGGCTTGGACAATACATCTATTGATAAAAGCGAATTAAATAATAATGGCATTATCATAGTGGATTCATATTAAATATCAAGACTTGATGTTTAATTTACTTTTGTCTTTGAGTTTGAAGCGAAGCAGATATCTTAAGTGATCATCGAACTCATAAGTCGTTGTTTCCTTAATAATTCAGAGTAGGGTATCTCTTGAATATAGTAGATGGAATAACGCTCGGCATCATCAAAACGACATTCAACAGGCGCTGAGTGTAAAGCTTCCAGCATGGCTCTAGATGGAGATGAATCATAATGTAGCGCTTTGGGGTTGAGTGCTTCATACAGCCTCACGGTAGATAAACCTCCTTCGTGAAATAAGGAGCTGATGTCATGTTGTGATAGTTGATCGAATGTTTTTATTAAAGGTTGAGGCTCTTGTACTGAAAGTTGTTTTCTTACAATATGCTCAGGTGGATCGAGACTATGTTCTAATTTAAACTGTGACATATGCATTGCATCTTTAGAAAGCAATGCAAGAAGAAAAGCGAAATCGGTTGGCTTTTCATGAGAAACAGCTTGTGCGATTTGGTTGCCTAATTGTAATTCATGAGAGACGAAGTTTTCTATACGCATGGAACAGTAGATACATCAACTTAGGAGCCTTAGATGGTTTATCGACCAGTTGACCTTTTTTCTAGAGTTATTTTATAAAAAGTCCTTTACAAATAAGCGTAATGAATTTAGTATGAGCCTTGTTTTTGGAGGGGTTCCCGAGTGGTCAAAGGGATCAGACTGTAAATCTGACGGCTCAGCCTTCGAAGGTTCAAATCCTTCTCCCTCCACCAAAATCCTTCTTATCTTCTTATCTTCTTATCTTCTTATTTCAAAAAACACGTTCCTCGAAGAGAAACGCATTGCTTTATGGTGCTTTATCCGGCTCTGTGACATGTAAAGCAACAAACTTATCGTAAAGTTGATCTTCGGTTTCAACATGGTTTGGATCGCGGATAATACAGTTGATAGGACAAACACTTTCGCAAGTAGGTTTGTCATAGTGCCCAACACATTCAGTGCATAAATCAGGGTTGATTTCGTAAATTTTTTTGCCCAAAGAAATGGCCTCATTTGGGCATTCAGGGTCGCACATATCGCAATTAATACAAGTATCTAAGATAAGTAGTGCCATAATCACTTTTCCTTTATTACATCAAGTGAATTATCAATAACAGAAAAACGGAGCAAGATAACATAAAAAAAGGGCTTTGCCTAAAGAAGAGAGACAAAGCCGTATATCATGACGGGAGACTGATGATTTAATCGTCGTTAGCAGCACCAAGTAAGTGCAGTAAGCTTAAGAATAAGTTGAGAAAATCAAGATACAAAGATATGGTTGCTCTGATGTAATTGGTCTCACCACCGTGAATAATGCGACTTGTATCATATAAGATGGCAGCAGTCATCACTAAAGCAATTCCTGCATTGATAGCTAAGAATATCATACTAGATTGCATAAAAAAGATGTTAATTAAACTACAGGCGACCATGACGATGAGTCCTGCAAAAATAAAACCTTTCATGAATGAGAAATCTTTCTTCGTCGTAATGGCGTAGAAAGAGAGACTCATAAAAATTAATGAAGTTAATCCTAGAGCTTGCATGATAAGCTGTGGGCCGTTTGCCATACCTGCATAGTGATTTAATATCCAGCCAAGAGAAGCCCCTTCCATGCCAGTGAAAGCAAAAATCCAAGCAATTCCCATACTGGAGTCGGCATTTTTATAGGTCAAGTACAGAGGTATAAAAGCGGCTAAACCTAATCCAAGCCCCATCCATGCACTGATCTGAAACGTCATGCTGATACCCGCTGTGATAGCTGAGAACAGTAGTGTCATAGAGAGCAACATATAAGTGCTACGAAGGACTTTATTGACTTCTAATGCAGAAGATGTGGTAGGTGTATAAGTGGACTGTGTCATAGCATGTTATCCTCAATCTTGTTGTCTGTTTAAGTCTCAACTCTAAATATGATATGTTATTTTTCGTGTTTATTTAGAGTATCTTCATGATATTGTATAAGAATTTGGTAAATATTGCACATTATTTTACCAAATAGCTTTTTTCTTACAGAGAGATTGATTATGATAGCCGACTATTTTTTTGTTTATTTTATCTTTTGAGGCATTTTCTATGTTGAAATCAACGCCCGGTGCGTTATTTATGGTCTATTTATCCTTGTTAAGTATGCTTGGCTTTTTATCGACAGACATGTATTTGCCGGCCTTTTATCAAATAGAGCAGACTTTTCATGCATCGGCTCAAATGACTTCACTTTCTTTATCTATTTTTATCGCGGGACTCACTTTAGGTCAATTACTTTATGGGAAGTTAGTGTATTACAAAGGTAATCGAAACTCCTTGTTAATAGGCTTAACGGTATTTCTCCTGTCTACATTTAGTATATGTTGGGTTGAGCAATCAAGTTTATTCATTATATGTCGCTTTTTCCAAGGCGTGGGTGCAAGCTCTGCAAGCGTTATATGGCAATCTATTGTGATGGAGCGGTATGATGATCAACAATCAAAAAAAATATTCGCAACCATTATGCCGCTCGTTGCATTATCACCTGCATTAGCTCCACTATTAGGTACTTATATATTGCAAGTGAACCATTGGCATTATATTTTTATTACTTTAGGTGGTGTTGCTGCGTTTTTATTTTTATCTACGCTACAGTTAGCAAAAGTGACCCCAAGTTTGTCTCAACAAGAGCAAAAGCAGTCTTATAAAGCTTGGAATATGTTAACGCATCCTGTCTATATGAATTATGTTTTTATTTTTAGCGGATGCTCAGCTCTATTTTTTGCCTACCTCACTGGGTGGCCTCAAATTATGAAAACATTTGGTTTTTCGGAAAATGAAATAGGATTGAGTTTTATACCTCAAACCATTATGTTTATATTAGGCGGCTCCCTGAATAAGTTTTTAAGTGAAAGAATAAACTCTGATAAGCTTTTATGGTCTTTGCTGAGTTTAATTTTTGTTTCATTTACGATTATGCTTACTCTATATTTTTGGGTGCAGCCTTATAGCTTATTTTTTCTTATGGTTCCATTTTGTTTTATAGCTTTAGCTAATGGCGCTATTTATCCTCTCGTTGTATATCGTGCCTTACGTGTGTTTCCTCATAACACAGCGCAGGCTGCAGGGTTACAGAATTTTTTACAGCTATCGATTTGTACTTTATCGTCTTGTCTTGTTTCCTATTATGCTTTGTCTCCTTTGATTGCTGTGCTTGGGGTGATGTCTTTATTTGCTTTATTTGTCGGTGTTAATATGTTTTGCCATGTAAAAATGAACAAGTTAAACTCAGTGATGGAGTCTCAAACGAAACAATTAATATAAAATCAAAAGCACAGGATTTGTTCAGTTATAGAGGCCTCATTTCAAAGGATTGATCTGCTCTGAAGCATAAGTGGAATTCAGAGTACGCTAAGGATAATATAAATGAAACTTACGAGAGGTTTTTTCTTAAAACCTATACGGCAATTTATTTTTATATATCTTGCTTTATTTTCTTTATTTAGAATCGTTTTATCTGTTTGGCAGATAGAACGATTTGATTCATTTAGTTCCATGCTTTATGTTTGGGTACAAGGTATTCGGGTTGATCTGGCTTCTTTAGGTTGGTTTATGATCTTGCCGGCGTTACTACATTGTATCTTGTATGGTATTCAATCTATTAGGCCTTATTGGCTTAAAATACTCAAATTTTATCTTTTAGCAGGCTTATCTTTTATTATTTTTATGGAAATGGTAACGCCTGCTTTTATTCAAGAATATGAGTTAAGGCCGAATAGACTTTTTATTGAATATCTTATTTATCCAAAAGAAGTTTTTTCTATGCTCATAACAGGTTATAAGCTAGAAATATTATCAACATGCCTGATATCAGCTTTTGTTATTTATAAAGGCGCTCAAGTTTATCCTCAAACAATTCAGAATTTAATTGAGCCTTCTAAGAAAATCCAATTTTTTTGTGCGATCTTGGTCTTGGCTTTTGGAATTTTATGTGCTCGCTCTTCTTTTGGGCACAGGCCTCTTAATGCATCCATGGTTGCATTTAGCCAAGATCCATTGGTGAATGATTTAATATTAAATTCATCTTATTCTCTTCTCTCAGCATATAAAAATATGTCAGCAGAAAAAAATGCTGCTTATTATTATGGCTCTATGTCTGAGAAAGAAGTTGTTACATCCATTCGTCATCATATAGTCAATAAAGATCTAATGGAAAAAGAGAGCCATCCTAGTTTGAACCTGAACAAAGCCTCTTATCATGGGCAGCCCAAAAATATTGTAATTCTTTTACAAGAAAGCTTGGGTGCAAGATATGTAGGTAATTTGGGTGGCTTGGATCTTACACCAAATTTAGATCAGATTATGCACGAAGGCTGGGCTCTTACAAATTTATATGCAACAGGAACACGTTCTGTCCGTGGTATTGAAGCTGTAGTTACAGGCTTTACTCCGACGCCTTCTCGGGCGGTAGTGAAGCTGAGTAAAAGTCAAACTCGTTTTTTTACCATTGCGCAGCTTTTACAAGAGAAAGGCTACTTTACTCAATTTATCTATGGCGGAGAAAGTCATTTTGATAATATGAAAAGCTTTTTTTTAGGCAATGGTTTTATGGATATCGTCGATGAAAAAGACTATGACCACCCGAATTTTATGGGCTCTTGGGGTGTATCGGATGAGGATTTATATCAGAAAGCACAGGAGAAATTTACTGCTCAATCTCAGCTTGGACAGCCGTTTTTCAGTCTCGTTTTTACATCTTCAAATCATTCGCCTTTTGAGTTTCCAGAAGGGCGTATACCGCTATACGAACAACCCCAAGCAACAAGAAATAATGCTATTTATTACAGTGATTGGGCTTTAGGCGAGTTTATTAAAAAAGCTAAGGCTTCTTCGTACTGGGACAATACCATTTTTCTGATTGTTGCCGATCATGATGCGCGCGTCTATGCTGATCATTTATTGCCTGCTGCAAGTTTTCATATTCCAGGTGTTTTTTTTGGGAAAGGTATCGAACCAAGACGCGATTCAAGACTAGCGAGTTCCATTGATATGCCTGTAACTTTGTTATCACTTGCCGGTATTGATGCTGTTACACCTATGATAGGACGCGACTTAACAAAATCTTATCCCGTTGAACAAGAAAGAGCGTTGATGCAGTTCTCGCACACTTTTGGCTATATGACGCGCGATAAGCTAGTTGTACTTGCACCGCATAAATCACCACAGGCTTTCAAATATGATTTGCAGTATAAAACCCAAGTTGCAGTGTCTATATCTGAAGCTGAAGCGAAAGTAGCACAAGCGCATGTGCTATGGGGCTCGATGGCTTATCAGAAAGGCTTATATGCTCCTTTTAAGCTTTAGATAAGCTCTCTATCAACCTGAAACTAAAAAGCAGCCAAAAGGCTGCTTTTGTTTTGTAGTCGGTGAATCATTTAAAACACCGGTTCTTCTTTTCTTGGTTTATCGCTAGAGCGTTCTTTCCGTCCTTTTGGTCTTTCAGTATGAGGCTTTTTAATCAACTCTGGAGTCTCAAAGTAATTCAGCTCTACAGCGAAGTATTTATCACCATCTGATGTGTCTTGATAGCCAAGAAACTCTATAAGATGGGTTCCATCATCGACAACGTCAGTGATAAAGTCACTTAGTGCTTTATTTTTTTCTATGCTCGCTGCTTTGATGATGTTGAGTGTGGAGCTTGTTTGATCAAGTCGGATCTCACGGTCATTGATCTTAAAGATAACATCAGATGTAGTGCTTCCTGAAACTTGGACGAGTTTCCCAATGAAGCGTTTGGGCTTTTTGATCGCACCTGAATCGGGCTTAACTTTGATGCCAATGCTTAGTGCTATCATTCCTGCTGCTGTTTTCATAGCGACTAATTCTACGACTTTAGTAGTCTGGTTTTGTAACGCAGTCGTAAAGTCGGTATTGCTTGGCAACTTAGTATAGAATTCATTAAAAAAAGCAGTGTTGCTGTCATAGGTGATCGCTATATCTTCCAATGTGAGGCCACTATCACTGATATTTGTGGCAACTCCACGTAAGAGTACTTCTTTTTTTGTATCCCAATCAACGGGTTTATCTTTGCGTTCTATTTTACCTGCCTTGCTATTGTTCGATGTATCTTTATAACCGGCAAGCTTGATAAAGTCTCCTACTTTAAGGTCTTTATCATAAAACAAAGTGCGACTTCCTTGTTCAGATTTATCTTGGATTTTAGACTGTTGATCAAATTTAAAGCTTTTTCCTTGAACGGTTATCGTGCCCTGATCATAATCTATGGCTTCGATAAGGCCTTCAAGCATGGTATCACTTTTTTTGTATATCTTAATTTTTTCAGCGACAAGTTGGTTATTCTTATCAAATTTACCTTTAATTTTGAGGCGTACGCCTTGTGCTATATCGCTGATGCTGCCTTCGATAACTTGAGTATTGGCATCTGTTGTAATCTTAGTGCGTCGTACTTCAAAGTCAGTATCCGAGTTAAAGGTTTTAACAATACCTTCAATGCTCTGATAGAAATTTTCTTCGAATATTCTATTACCTTTAGGTAAATTCATTTTTACATCAGTAGCCGTTAAGGTATTTGCTCCAGAAACCATCGTTGGGCTAGGTGCTTTAATGCGTACAAACATGCCATCCTCAATTGTGGTGCCGTTCTCAAATTTATGCATCTGTGCGTTAGTGTAGTCAATTGTGAGGTCACCAAACTTAAAGGTCTTCGTCACTGAATTATGATTGGTGACTTCACCTTCTAAACGTACTTCTGTGTATGCTGAATCAGGTTTCTTTGCAATACGGCTGGCAATGAGATGACCTTGGTGATCTATAAAACCATTTACGGCTACATTAAGGTCAGGTATAAGTTCTAATTCGATTTGATCTTCGTCAATGCCGTAAAAAGAAGTATCCGAATCGTATTTCACGGTTTGGCTTAACACTTCAAAGGATTGCTCAAGGGTATCGACAGAAGTGATTTTGCCGCACAACTGCTCTTTGTAATGTATTGTGTTTGCAATGCCTATTTTTGTGGCAGGATCGACACGGCCTTCTATTTTAACTTGCATACCTACATTAAGATCTGCAGTAGATATGGCAGTATCATCATCATATAACACTTCGCTTGATGATGTATCATAGCGTATATCATCTACCACAATACTGCCGAAAGTGGAAATAACACCTTCGGCAGCAGCGTCCGATGTATCATCTGTTTCTACAAAAAAACTTGCTACTGTTGGATAACCGGTTTCAGAACTATCGCTTGACTCACTGCAAGCAGCAGTGATACTTAAAACACTGCATAAAATAAGTGGTGTATAAATGTTCATAACTCAAACCCTACATTTTGGTGTGTAAGGTTGAGTATAGTGCGAATTTATGGGTCCCGCTTTTTTTGAATTAAACTTCCTATGCTATTTCCAATTTGCAAGATCATGATAAGGCTATAAGGCAGAGCACCCAAAATAGCAATATGGCGATTGAGCTCCACATCATTACGGCAGACGAGAGCGATAGAAATGATAAGGAGTACGAAGCTCCATGCATATTTGGTATAGCTCTGCTTTTGATCTTGGTGATTGAGGAGCATTCCTGATACATATATTGCAGAGTCGGCACTGGTTATCACAAATGTAATCAATAAGATGAGTGATAAGGCAGCTAAAAACTGTCCCATAGGTATAGCTGAAAAGAAAGTAAATAAGCCATGCGTATAATGCTGATTCATAGCTTGAAGCACAGGCTGAAATAGATTAAATTTGGTTAGTCCTACCGAAAACGCACTGAACCAAACAATAGAAGTTATAGTAGGCACGAGAATACCTAAAAGTAGAAATTGTCGAATGGTTCTCCCTTTACTGATCATCGCGATGAAAGCACCGACAAAAGGTGCCCATGCAATCCACCAAATAAGATAATTGATGCTCCAGTTGTCACTCCATTGCTTTGAATCCTCGGCAATATGCCAAGATATTTGAGGTAAGATTTCTAAATAGGTGAGGGTGGACTGATACACAGTCTGTAGTACTGAAGTGGGACTTGTTATTGAGATTAAAACGAACAAGAGACACATGAAGAGTATCAGGTTGAAGCGACTTAGGTTCGCAATACCACGCTTAATACCTAGCGCTGAAGACAAGGTAAATATAAAAGCAATCACAATGAGTAGTGATATTTGGAATGTAAGGCTATCTAAGTTGTACCCTAAAATGCGTTCAAAGCCTGTTTCAACGAGAATTAAGCTGTTTGCTAAAGTTCCAGCCACACCAAAAATGACCGCTAAAACAGCGAAGATATCTATAGCTTTTCCCCACCATGTCGTTTGAGTGGTGAAGCTTGCCGAAATAGTCATGGTACGTTTTTGGTTGAAGCAAAACCAAGCCATAGCTAAGCCTACTATGGTGTAAATGCTCCAAGCATGCAGCCCCCAGTGAAAGTAAGTGAGAGCAAGAGCTGTATGTCTAGGATGAGCTTGTGTATCGACTAGTGTGGGAGCAAAAGCTTCATGATAGACAGGCTCTGCAAGTCCCCAGAATACGAGACCTGAGCCCATTCCTGCTGCAAACAGCATGGCAATCCAAGTGGGTAAGCTAAATTCAGGTTTTTGTGCTTGTCCACCTAAGCGTATATTGCCTATTGGACTGATGATCAGTACTAAAGCTAATATCACTATGCTGGAGCATAGAGTTAAGAAGTAGGTGTCCAAACGATGTATGGCGTAACTTATCCATGTATCTGAAAAAGAGATAACCGCTTCAGGGAAAATGATAAATAAAAGTACAAGACCTATACAGGTTAGCATGCTGAGGTGTTCAATGTGGCAGGTGCGCAGGTAAGACTTCGTTTGTTTAGACATCTCGATTTTCTTATACAGCTTTAAAGCAGTTTATTATACCAAATTGCTAGTAAAATAGATAATAAAGAGATGAGGTGTGATAAGAGATACGATAAGAAAAGCGTGAGCAGGCTTCATCTTGATGAGTACACTCACGCTTGAAGAGGGCTTAGATTAAATTTTATTTTTGAGGGCTTCTTTCAAGTTTTTTCCTGCTTTAAATGCAGGAAGCTTACTCGCTTTAATTTGAATAGCCTCTCCTGTTTGCGGATTACGTCCTTCTCTTGGCCCTCGATTGCGTATTTCAAATGTACCAAATCCAGGAAGAACAACAGAGCCACCTGCTTGGAGTTCATTGACGATATGCGTCATCATTGAGTCGCAAGCTGCTTTGGCTTGACTCAGATTGAGAGAAGCACCTTCGGCCATTTGAGAGACTAATTCTGTTTTGTTCATTTCTATTCCTTGTTTCTTGATCAATGAAAGTTGATTACGGTTAATTATATTAATCGTTTTTTTTTACAATGCACGAAAAATTTCACTAAAAAAGTGATGTTCAGGTGTAACGAAGCTATAGGTGATTGAAAATGATATGAAAAAGATTTTTACTTGACTCAAACAAGACTTTTATGTGGTTTAAAGCAAATAAGATGCATTGAGACTATATTTAAATATGCGAGATAAATAAGTGAATAGTACTTTTGGAGAAAACAGTTATGCGGATCTTTATCTCCTTATTAATATTCTACGTTCTGTATGCAATTTTGTTTCGCAACGGTTTTCATGAGATATTTTTATACATATGGTTTGGATTTCTTGTTGAACAGTTTCGTTTACATCTTGCACAGGGTATAAACTCATGCATCGATTAATTTTTTTTTTTAATGATGTATACGTTGCCTTGTTATGGTGATCAAATATTACAATGGCAGACCTTCTATCAAGATCAAACTATGATTATATCTACCCGTTCGCAATCTCTTGCAGTAGATGAAGTTGCTGTACAGCTAAAAGTTGAAGCTCCAATCAGTGCGTTGGTGAATGTCTTGCTCGATGTGAAAAATATACCCAAGTGGATGTTTGGCGTAAAACAAGTCAACATATTGCAAAAGTATACTGAAAAAGAATATCTCATGCAGATATTGTTTGTAGGTCTTGGGCCTATTGATGCGAGAGATATAGTGGCATATGTCAAAGTAGAGCAGAACCCCCAAGACTGGGCGGTGACTCTTGAGATGAGAAATCGCAGTCAAGTTTTAGCAAAAGATCCAGATTTTCTGCGTATGATAAAAGCCCAAGCAACTTGGCACATCTATCCATGCCAAGCTGGGCAGGTTGTGATCAGTTATCAAGGCTACTTTGAACCTGGAGGTTTTATGCCCAGCTGGTGGGCTAACTTTTTGCATCGCTTTCAGCATAAGAGAACCTGGTTAAATTTGAAAACTTATTTGAGTAAACCGGTTTATCAAAAATCGTTAAACTTTATTCAAGAGCCGCCCGCTTCATTTCGTCAGTGGAGTGCATTATGTAAAGTGGCTTAGCACTTTAGTTTGGTCTCAAGGAAAAATTATGACAAAGAGAAACACACAGCTGAATATGGAGCAGATCAAATCAGAGCCACTTATCAAGTCATCAAAACTTGATGATGTGTGTTATGACATACGTGGTGCTGTTGCGCTTGAGGCGAAGAGGCTGGAAGATGAAGGGCATAAAATTATGCCTTTGCATATAGGTAATCCTGCAGCTTTTGGTTTTGATGCACCACATGAGATGGTACAAGATATTATTAAGCATTTACCTGTTTCTCAAGGTTACTGTGAATCTAAGGGGTTGTTTTCTGCACGTAAAGCGGTGGTGCAAAAATATCAATTAGAAGGTGTACACCATCTTGAACCTGAGCAAATCTATATAGGTAACGGTGTTTCAGAACTTATCCTCATGGCGATGCAAGCCTTACTCAATGATGGAGATGAGATGCTGATACCTGCACCTGACTATCCATTATGGACCGCAGCGACTTATCTTTCTGGAGGAAAAGCGGTGCATTATCGTTGTGATGAGTCATCAAATTGGTTTCCTGACTTAGAAGATATGCGTGCAAAAATAACCTCTAAAACACGTGGTATTTTACTGATTAATCCTAATAATCCTACGGGTGCTGTGTACAGCGCATCTTTATTAAACGATGTGATTGAGTTATGCCGACAACATAATTTAATTTTATTTTCAGATGAAATTTACGATAAAATTATTTATGATGGTGTCGAGCATATTCCATGTGCTCGATTAGCTGACGATATTGTGATTGTGACTTTTAATGGCTTATCAAAAGGTTATCGTGCAGCAGGTTTCCGGATTGGCTGGATGATGCTCACTGGGCCATTAAAACATGCAAAAAGCTACATAGAAGGAATAGATATCCTTGCCTCGATGCGTTTATGTGGGAATGTACCGTGTCAGTATGCAATTCAAACGGCATTGGGAGGATATCAATCTATTGATGAGTTGATCTTGCCTCAAGGCCGTCTGACACAGCAACGTGATATGGTGTACAACAAACTATTGAAAATTGAAGGTGTAAGTTGTATTAAGCCGCAAGGTGCTTTGTATGCTTTTGCGAAGCTGGATCGAAAAAAGTTTAATTTAGTGAATGATGAACAGTTGGTTTTAGATTTCTTAAAAAAAGAAAAAATATTAATTGTTCAAGGGACTGCTTTTAATTGGCCTGAGCCTGATCATGTGCGTATTGTCTTTTTACCCCACAAAGAAGATTTAGCGCATGCAGTAGAACGCTTAGGTATTTTCTTAGAGCAGTATTCTCAGTAATATTTAAGGAAAAATAACATTGAGTCATTTATTTGCTTATTTATCTCGTATGAAGTTAATTACCCGTTGGCCTTTGATGCATAACGTGCGTATTGAAAATGTACAAGAGCATAGTCTACAGGTTGCTATGATAGCTCATGGTCTTGCTTTAATTGAGAATTGTAACTTTGATGGAAATTATGATGCATATAAAGTTGCAGTGATTGCTTTATTTCATGACGCTTCAGAAGTGTTTACAGGGGATATGCCTACACCTGTGAAGTACTTTAACAAAAACATTGAAAGTGAGTATAAAAAAATTGAATCGGTCGCTAATGAAAGATTATTGTCTATGGTACCGAATGAGCTAAATCTTGCTTATAGAGAAGTTATAGATGGACAATGTTTATCTGATGCAGAACAAAAGCTGGTTAAAGCAGCCGATACATTATCTGCTTATCTAAAATGTATTGAGGAAATTCGTTTTGGTAACCACGAGTTTGAGCCAGCATATAAGCGATTAAAGCGCTTAATTAGTCAACACGAATTGAGTTCAGTACATTACTTTGTTGAATCTTATATTCCAAGCTTTCATATGTCATTTGATGAAATGAATCGAGAGCTGTGATCTCTTTTTGTCATACATGAAACATACACTCATATATACCTCTCGACTAAATTTCTCATGATCTTAAAAAATACCTTGATATTTTAAGTTCTTATTGGTTATGGTGTGGTAAGTGATTTTTGTTTCTATCCATAAAAAGTACGGAGGCAGTTATGGAAAAAAGTCAAAATTTTTATCAAAAGAATTTTATTAATAGAACGTTGATTGAGCTCAAGCGTCGTCCCGACAAATTACAGCAAGTGAAGTTGAACTTATATAGTTATTTGCAAAAACGTAATTTACCAAGGCATGTATATCGTCATTTAGACCAACTCAAGTGGGTGCTTGAGATGGATAATGTATATGTACTTGAAGACTGGTTAAATCATTCCGAAAGAAACCCAGTTGGTTATCAAAACTGGGCTTTAGCCTTTCAAAATGTTACCTAACTCTTTAGGTATGGAAAGAAGCTTGTGTAATAGTTCACAAGGTCGGTAAAACTATCCATATGATTCTCTGACAAAGACGTTGATGCATTGACTTTTGCTTTGAGTGGGTTGATAGCTCGACCATTTTTATGTAGTTCATAATGCAGATGTGGTCCTGTTGTTCTGCCGGTGTTACCTGAAAGAGCGATAGTTTCTCCACGGATAATACGTTGACCTTCAGTGACCAAAGGCTTTGATAGATGCAGGTATCGTGTTGAGTAAGCACCATTATGCTCGATAACGATATAGACACCTGCATATTTATGTGTAGAAATAAGCTTAACAATGCCATCGCCTGGAGCAATGATCGGCGTTCCTGCTGGTGTTGCTAAGTCAACGCCATTGTGCGGTCTTGAACGCCTCGTAATAGGATGTTTACGATAAGGGTTGAACCTTGAAGAAAGCCTAAACTTTGCATCTGTAGGCAGTCTTAAAAAAGTCTTAGACAAGCTTCGGCCTTGCGCGGTGTAGTAGTCACCATCTTCATGCAAGAAAGCTGTGTATTGCTTGCCACTATGGCTTTGGTACACGACACCTATTAATTGACGGTTGCCTGTTGGCTTACCATCGATATACTGCTCTTTTCTTAAAACGGAAAAGACTTCATTACGGCTCACATCTTTAGTAAAGTTAAGCTGTGTGTCGAGTAAACTTTGGATAAATACAACCTCAGATGGAGTAAGGCGCGCCTTACGAGCTGATACATAGAAGCTCTTTTTCACTTTGCCTTGAATAGCTTTTGTACGCCAAATACCTTGTCTATGGATGTCTTTATATTCAAATTGATTACTTTTAGAACGGTTATATTCCACTGTTCTGGCTGGATTGAGTGTAATTTCGAGTTTTTGTAACTGTTTTTGTTTATCTATCCACAGCCGAACGACTTGACCTGTTTCAATCACGTCTAAGGCGAGAATATTGATATCAGCTTCCATGAGCTGCTCTATTTGAATCTTGAGATCATTTTTATCACGACCCACACCGGCTCTTTTTAATATTTTGCTTAAAGTATCACCTTTTCTTACGGTGCGTTTGTAGGTTGCAATAAAAGGGTGAGCCTGTTCTTGATATTGGGCTATAGGAGCAGAATAATCAAGATGAGATGTGATCAGGTGAGGATTGAAGTTCTTCGCAGAACTAGAGCATGAGAAAAAGATCAGAAATAGGAAGGCGTATAACACTGTATCTAGTTTAATAGGTGTGTTGCGAAAGTGTTGCGTTATGCAGTTTTGTGTCATCCAGTTCATCATTTAGCTCTATTTCATCATTGATTTCAGGGGTATTATATCAATAATAAGTACTACTTTTAAGCTAAATTAGGGTGAACTGAGAACTGAATCACCCTGATTTTTTGCGATCTAGATCACGCTTTTTTGTTGTTGAAGGCTAGACTTTAACACCATGTATGCGATCATCGTAGCCTTCTCGCCATCCACCTAACCATTCAGATTTAAGGCTTTGATCAGAGTAAGGACACAAATCTTGGTTTTTTCCATGTATACCAGCCTGAAAACCTCTTGAAAAAGCACGTTCATGCTTATCTCTCTTTTGTCTTTTCATCATTGCTTTGATCCTCCTTGAATCAGAATCAATAATAGTTCTTACCTTTACTTTTATTAAGTAAGCTCGAGATGCTTAAATAGATCACTTTTATGTATGTATTTGATATATAAGCTTTCAATCATAAAATCCTATGGTAACCTTAGGTATGCATTGAATTTTATGATAACTTTGATTGATTAACTCAATAGCTCATATAAGTTGTGAGAGCAGTTTCGCCTTTTCTTCCGGGATACCACTTTGACACAGTACATGATTGAGAATCGTTCTTTTTTTCGCTGTATTACTATTGGTAATGACCCAGTAGCCTGTAGTGCCTATTTCTTTAGGATTGGAAGTTTTACTTGCTTTAAGCAGTTCTTGTTTTGATGTAGCAAAGTAGAGTCGTCCACGCCCTTGTATATTCAGCACATTTTGGAATGCAGCACCTTGCATATTTTCTAAGCGCTCTAAAATGTAAAGAAACCGACCTACGGCACCTTTTTGTTTCTGAATTGATGTATCAGAAAGTAGGCTATCAAGAGGCGTTACAGAAAAAGTATGCTTGATAGCCCCCTTTTTGGGAGTGGCTTTCTTCTTTACAGGCGTACTGGTATGCGATACCTTGGTTTCGAGGCTGGGCTCACTGATTTGTTGCGGTTCTTTTTCTATAACAGAAGTTATGGGTAAATGAATGAGCCTGCGAAGGATATCAGACGCGCTTTCGCCAATACGTTCTGTTTGACTCGCTAAAAATTTATAAAGTTCATCGTCTATTTCAATGTACTTCATGTTTTTTTCACACCTTTGTTTTGACAGATTTATAATTTGCTTAGTAGATTATACATAATTAGTTAAATTTTGCACCTATTTGCATTATTTAACGTATACCTTTATTGTGGCAAGTTGTATATTTAGGTTTTGAGGATTTATACATGAATTTCAGCCGTTTTGGTTCAGGAAAACCTGTTGTTATTGTTCATGGGTTATTTGGTAATTTAGACAACCTTAAAAGTGTTGCCAATGCTTTGTCACACTTTAGAGAAGTGATTTGTGTCGATGTGCGTAATCATGGTGATAGCCCTTGGGCAGAAGACATGGAATACGAGAATATGGCTCAAGATGTGATTCAACTGCTTGACGAGCTTAAGTTAGATAAGGTCGATTTGGTAGGGCATTCTATGGGGGGTAAAATTGTGATGTCTTGTGCATTACTCTACCCAGATCGTATCAATGCAGTGGTTGCAGCTGATATTGCTCCTGTAACTTATACACCACATCATGGCGATGTGTTGCAAGCTCTAGCTAATTTAGATCTTCATAAAGTTAAAAATCGTTCTGACGCATTAAAGCAATTACTCGCAGATGGTATTGATCAAGGTACAGCTCAGTTTATTTTAAAGAATATGGATTTTAAGACTAAACCCGTATCCTGGAAAATGAATGTGCAGGTATTAAATAGAGAGTATGGATCGATAACCAGTTGGCCATTTAAAGGTAAATCTTATGATGCGCCTATTTTATTCGTGAAGGGTGAGCTCTCTGATTATTTGACACGAGAGCACAGACCTGAGGTTTTAGAACAATTTCCACATGCACAAGTGAAGATTATTACGAATACCTCTCATTGGCTCCATGCAGAAAAACCAGCCATCTTTAACAAATTAGTATGCGACTTTTTAAAGAAAGAAGGTTTGTAATGTGATTTCGTGTGTCAATGGGTTGAACTCTCATGTTCATACAGAAAAACACAGCTCTTTGTTGGCTGTGTTTTTTGATTCTCCTAATCAAATTATGATATATTAAACTATTATTTTTTAAAACAATTTTAGTTTTTATGTCTGTAGAACAGTTTCATGCATTGGAAGCACTGGGGCTACAATTCCTAGGTATTTTATTACTGTACGGTATGGTTCGAGCTGTGGAAGATGTGATAGCTCAAAGTCGTTTGTCGCATTATGGCGTAAAAGTTGTACGCATAGTCTTATTTTTAGGTTGTGTGAGTTTTTTTGCTAAGGGTATAATCCATTTTATTTTGTTACAATAATAGTTTATTTGGCTAATATTTAGAATTTTAAGGTACAGCAATGGCGAGTGTAGGTCTCTTTTTTGGTAGTGATACAGGCAATACAGAAGTGATAGCGAAGCTTATCAAGGATAAGTTAAGCAAGTTGAGTGTTGAAATTAAAGATATAGCAAAGAGTACTCAAGAAGATATTGCTGAATATGATCTCCTACTTTTTGGTATACCTACTTGGTATTATGGTGAAGCTCAAGCTGATTGGGATGATTTCTTCCCTGAATTGGAGCAAATTGACTTTAACAATAAGTTAGTTGCTATTTTCGGTTGTGGTGATCAAGAAGATTATGCTGAATATTTCTTGGACGCTATGGGAATGGTAGGTGATATTGTAAAGTCGAAAGGCGGTATCATTGTTGGACACTGGTCCACTGAAGGTTATGAGTTTGAAGCTTCTAAAGCCTTGGTCGACGAAAAGCACTTTATCGGTTTAGGTATTGATGAAGATCGCCAGCCAGAGTTGACACAAGAACGTGTAGATAAATGGGTTGCCCAAATCTATGAAGAAATGTGTTTAGCTGAGCTTGAAGGCCTCTAGAAAAAGCGACGAAAGTCGCTTTTCTTGTTTTAGGCTTTGGACAAATTATAAATCACTTCCCACTCAGAAGCCGTGATAGGTAGTATCGATAAGCGGTTTCCCTTTTTAAGTAACTTCATTTCGCTTAATTCAGCTATGGTTCTCAGTGTGGATAAAGGCACAGGACGATCGAACTTTTCTACGAACTCCATATCGACAAGCTGCCATCTTGGGTTGTCGGGCGGACTTTTGGGATCGTAGTATTTTGATTCAGGATCAAATTGTGTTGGATCCGTATAAGCTTCACTGTGCACTTTCATGACGCCCACAACAGCAGGTACCTTGCAACTAGAATGATAGAAAAATGCTAAATCGCCAATTTTCATTTGATCGCGCATCATATTTCTAGCTTGGTAATTTCGAATGCCATCCCAAGGCTCTATTTGGTTTTCACAATCGATTAAGTCATTGATACTGAATGCATCAGGTTCTGACTTCATGAGCCAATAATTCATATGTTACCTACTGTTCCCAATGTCTTTTGTTAGGTTAATCTGTATAATTTACCAGATTTATATAGAAAAAGTACTTTTTATTTTTATTGTAGCTAAGTACTATATCTTTTTTTACTTAAAACAAGATAGCTGTTATGCATACCTTAACAAAATTAGAAATTAATCCCTTACACGAAATTGATGCCTGTGTCATATTAATGCATGGATTAGGTGATAGCGCACAAGGCCTTAAGCCTTTGGTCGATGCTTTGGGTTTACCTGAACAGAGTCGTATCAAATTTATTTTGCCCGATGCTCCGATGCGTCCTATCACTATTAACCAAGGTGTATCAATGAGAGGCTGGTATGATATCAAAGACATTAACCTTGCAGCATCTTCTGACATGGATGCGATTTTAGGCTCAGAAGCGCATATTAAGGATTTGATTCAAACTCAGATTGATGCAGGTATACCGAGCGAACGTATTATTTTGGCTGGATTTAGTCAGGGTGGTGTGATGGCTTTACATACAGGGTTAAAGTTTCCTCAGCGTTTGGGAGGTATTTTAGCTTTATCTTGTTATTTGCCTTTATTTGATGCGCTACCTGAAGGTTATGCTCCTATTCAAACTCAAACACCTATTGATATACAACATGGCGTGTATGATCAAATTGTGCCACTGCAAGCTGGTAAAATGGCTTATGCAACTTTAAAAGAAGCTGGCTATAATGTTTCATGGTCAGAGTATTTCGTTGAGCATTCGATTGATGCCCAGCAAATTTATACAATTAGACATTGGCTATTGCAACATTTAGACTAAAATTAATCTAGGCAGAGTAAATAGGGGATGATTCATGGATTGGGATATTTGCAATGAAGGTGTGATTCAGAATGTTTATAAGCATAGGACGACAAGTCGCGATCCTGTTCTGGTCACTGATCCTAAGCCTATTAGTGATGATTTTGCTGTATTGATTAACAAGCAAAAAGGTGTTGAAGTGATCGTGAAGATTAATGCAATCACGGGTAAAAATTATTCAGGAGAGGTCGTTACTGTACGCTTAGGAGACCCTCGCTTAGAAACAGAGAAAGCCACTTTTTCATTAGAACATATTGATACATTGATACGTATGTAAAATCTCTTAAGATTGAAGAATGTCGCATATAAGCAACATTCTTCATTTTTGCTTATTATTTTCTACGTTTCTTTTTTGACATCGCTAATTTTTGTTCAGTAGCTTTTCTCTTTTCTTCCACTTTTATGAGTGTCTCTTCTTGCTCTTGAAGTGCCATACTCGGTGTTTCTAAGCTAAGCTGACCTAGTTTACCTGAACGTATTTCATGTAAAATCAATTCTGATACTTTATGATAATTGATTCTATGACCTGATTTAATTGCACCTCGAGCACGCCCAATAGCTTCAAAAACCATCATGGGATCATCGGGCAAACTTTCAATTTTGTAACGTTCTTTGAGCCGTTCAGGATAAGCTGAGCATAAGTACTCTATTGCAAAAAAGGCGACATCTTCATAATTCATCGCTGTATCTTTGATGGCTCCTGTAACAGCGAGCCGGTATCCACTGGATTCGTTTTCAACTTTAGGCCACAAAATACCAGGTGTATCGGAGAGCACAATACCATTTTGTAGATTAATACGCTGCTGTGATTTTGTGACAGCAGGCTCATTACCTGTTTTGGCGACCACTCGTCCAGCAAGTGCATTGATGAGGGTGGATTTACCTACATTAGGTATACCCATAATCATGGTGTTTAATACCCGATGCTCTTGATCTTTTTCAGGCACCATAGCACGGCACACATCAGGGATAGATTGAACTTGCTTGAGGTTAGATGTAGTCAGTGCTATGGCTGTAACATGCTCTTGTGCTTTGAAATGGTCGAGCCACATTTGCGTGATATCAGGATCAGCTAAATCAGCCTTATTCAAGATTTTGATGCAGGGTGTATTTTTACGTAATGTTTGAATCATAGGATTTTCACTACTGTAAGGAATACGTGCATCGAGTACTTCAATGACCAAATCAATTTTAGAAATGATCTCTTCAATTTGTTTACGGGCCTTATGCATATGCCCTGGATACCATTGTATTGCCATGTGTTATCTATTTCTTTTGATTTAAATCGTGATCAGCTCAGCAAGCCAAGCTCTGTTAAACGCTCTGTTAAAAACGATTGTGATGTGTATCGAGAAGACAATACCACATCATTTTTAGGGTGTAAAAAAAGAGGTAGAGAGACTCTTGATGTATTGCTACGTTTTCCTGTGGGGTTTATAACCCTGTGTGTTGTCGATGGGAAGTAGCCGTTTGATGCTTCTTGTAACATATCACCAATATTGATAATGAGGTGGCCAAAATTACAGGGTACGTCAATCCATTTTCCATCGTTACCTAGCACTTGCAGCCCTGGTTCATTAGAAGCGGGTAAAATGGTCAGTAGACAAATGTCTTCATGCGCCGCTGCGCGTATTGCACCGGGTTGTTCTTCACCTGTCATCGGTGGATAGTGTAGTACGCGAAGCATAGTATTTTCACTGTTTTCAATCATAGATGACAGTGGCTGAGAATAATGTTGAGCTATGTCTTGAGGTGTAAATTCTTCAACCCACTGCAACAGTTGTACAGCAAGTGTGTTCGTACACTCAAAGTATTCTTTGGTAATCGCTTCTAGTTCTGGTGGCAGAGTTTTATGTTTAGGATAAAACTGAAAAAACTCTTTCAGATCGGGTATGGTGTGGCCTTTTGCTGTTTCTGATGTTTTGCTAGAGAAAAATCCATGCTGCGTATCTTGTAGATATGCATACTGTGCTTTAAATTCTTCATCCTGATTAAAAAAAGCTTCAAGCCATTGCGCGTAAAATCTATCGAGTATGCTTGTTGCTAAGGGATGATTACTGAGGACTCCAAAGCCTGTCTGGTGAAGTGATTCAACAAATTTTTTTGGTGCGTCTGGGGAATTAAAGTCAATGGTTTCGAGTTCCATGGTTATCTCTGAGATGATTCTTGTGAATTGTGGATGAGATTCTAATCTTTTCAAGTATTTTTATCAAATTATAGATGTAAAGAATAGGTTATTGTATTCCTGTATCAAGAATACAATAACCTGTCTGATTTTAATTGTGGTTAGGGCTTATAAGTTTCCGACTCTGAGGTAGAGCGTACTTGCTTAAGAGAAGCTTGGATGCTACTTGAAGAGGAAGTGTATTGTTTTCCTCGAGGTGTGCTCACTTGCTCTAGTGATACATCTGTTGGATTAGATGTTGACTCACTTACCATACCTGCATAGCGATTATTCTGTTTTTGAGGCACTCTTGTAGCATCGGATATTTTGCCCTTATCTTTCAGGCTAGGCTCCTCAGCATGCGCTTGAGTTACAGAATCAGAGCTTTGCATTGCGTTTTCATTCTGTGCATCTTCTTTCTGCGACGAAGCTGTAGTAGCAAGCTGAATCTGTGGTGCTACCTGAAGAGCTTCCTGCGCTGATACAGGCGCTTTAGCTTGCTCTGTGACTTCAGGCTCAGCTTTTACTTCTGCTTGCTTTGGCGTCTTTTCAGGAGCTGATACAGGCGCTTTAGCTTGCTCTGTGACTTCAGGCTCAGCTTTTACTTCTGCTTGCT
>MDTC01086633.1_pt1 | contig 28448 bp, 21 predicted proteins | sample 811181 | NCBI WGS metagenome assembly MDTC01 (sample SAMN05326644, study PRJNA326480) | marine metagenome | isolation source: seawater | place: Pacific Ocean: North | collected 2011 | reverse complement strand
CCGTTCGTCAAAGTAAGTCTTGTGGCTGAAACAGGAAGCCGAGGCTCTGATTCTCAGATGCCCTCGGAAGCTCGCTCCTTTAGGGGCGAGTAAGTTCACCGAACGTGGAAATATCTCAGAGCGCACAACGTCGATGTCGTACATCTACAAACCCAATTTGGTAGCGGCCTTGAGGGGATGATCATCGCAAAGTGGCTGAAGATCCCGACGATCACGACATTCAACACCTACTTCTCACATCCAGACTGGGTCAAAGCTGTTGGATGGTTTTTACCGGGCTGGATGGGGAACTTGATGTGGTTTTGGGACAGAATCTTTTGTAACCTCGCCGACCAAGCCATCGCTCCCACCCAAATTGTACGCGATGATCTGTTAGCCCACGGATTTAGAAAAGACATCCACGTTATCTCCTATGGAGCAGCTTACACAAACACTCCACCGACCGAAACCACAGCGCAATTACGCGAACGCTTTGATGTTGTTGGGACAAAAAATATCCTCTTCATTGGACGTCTCTCCTTTGAAAAGAACATCGATCAACTGATCGATGCGCTCGCCTTACTCGTACAAAAAGATCCATCCTACCGCCTTATCTTAGTCGGAGAAGGACCTTACGAACAACATCTTAGAGAGAAGCTCAAACAACTCAACTTGCTCTCTTATACGACCTTTTTAGGCCCCCAAGACCACCAGACCATCGTTGAACAGAATCTCTATCGTCTTGGAGACGTCTTTGTGACATGTAGCAAAGCCGAGACCCTTGGCATTACAGTCCTTGAGTCGATGCTCCAAAAGGTCCCGGTCATCTGCGTGCCAGAAAAAGGATACCGGGATCTTGTAGAAGATCACAAAACGGGCTTTTTTGTGGAAGCCGGTTCTGCAACCTCACTCTCAGAAACTCTTCAGCACCTCTTTACGCATCCAAAAGATCTTCAAAAAGTTATCCAACCTGCATACGAGTATGCCTTAAAAACACACAGCACAGAACAAGTCGTCGAACAGTTCAAGACTCTCTACACAGCCACTCTGGCAAACAAAGAAAATAGCGCACAACTCAAAGGCAGACAAAAAGAAGTAAACCACACAGGAACAGACTGAACAAACAACCGATATACACACAACCCAAACACCTCAAAAAGACTCTTCTTTGGGGTTTTCACCCCAAACCCCACGATACTACGTATCGTTTGTGTTCCGACTTCGTCGGTGTCTCGAACGTAAAACTGTTTCTTCTCCAGCGCTCGAAGAGCGCAAAACAGACGATGCGTGAGCATCGTGGGGTCTGGGGGCAACGACCCCAGGCGGGTGTGGGTGGCAAACCCACATAGGCAAGCGAAGCGCGCCAGCAAGAGCCAAGCGGAGCGCGCCAGTCGTCAGGTCAAGTCGCCACTTGCCCTCCCCCCTGGTAACCGACACGACTCCCCAGTGAGGGGTTTGTTTGGCACAGTGGGAGCATTCTTGTATACTGGGCTCTCAGGCCGTCGGATACAAAAGCGTACACAAGAAGGCCTTCACCTTGAAAGGAGTTTGCAAACAACATGATCCAGACCATTATTACACACCCTGGTGGTGCCCATAAAGACGACGTCCTGGCCGTATCTGTACTGATCGCAAAGTACAGCGCACCAGTCTTCCGACGTGAACCAACCGAACAAGAGCTCGCCGATCCCACCATCGCTATCGTCGATATTGGCAATGAACACGAACCACAAAAAGCCAACTTCGATCACCACCACTTTCCACGTGAACACCCACCCACATGCTCACTCAGCCTCGTATTGCAACATCTCGGCCTCTACGAAGACGCACTCCAATTCTGTGAATGGCTCGAACCTGCCGAATGGCTCGACTCCCGTGGCCCCAACAAAACAGCCGATTGGCTCGGTGTACCACGTAAGGCCATCTCACAACTGAATTCACCCATCGATGTCACCTTGTTGCGCAGATTCGCCAAAAAAACAACACTGGAAGCCGGCGATCCACTCTACGAATTTATGCGCTTTGTCGGACAAGATCTTCTCGACTATCTACACCTCGTCCGTGAACGCATCGAATTCGCAAAACAACATGTCGAACATTGGTCTATCCCCTGTGGTGACGAAACAATCGAGGCCCTACACATGCCACGAACCGAACCAGAGACGGAGGAACCACGCGCCGCGCTTCAACAATACATCCGCGCAGAGGGCCTGGACAGCACTGCCGCCATCGTCTACCCCAATCAACGCGGCCCTGGCTATGGCATCGCACGTGTAGACGACCACCCACAGTTGGACTTTTCACAGCTCGATGGACAAGAAGATCTCATCTTCGCCCACAAAAGCGGCTTTTTATGCAAAACATCTGCCACTGAACCAGCACGCCTCCGCGAGCTGATCATCGGCGCCTGGAAACCCAAGAAAGGTCCATCTTCCACCTGAAAAAACATCTCCCTCTCTGACAAGGCCACAATGGAGAAACTAACGATGAGTTGGTTCCACAAGATGTTGTTTCCCCCCATGTGTTTGCTGTTTGTCGTACTCTGTTTCTCATGTGCAGAACCCAATCCAGGTGTCTTTCGCACCCAACAAGAACACCCCTCCGAAATCTTCAAAGCCAACTTTGAAGGCCCTTCCCTCGAAGAGGCATGGCTTGGTGGATGGCAACTCCCCTTACAAGAGCGGCTCTTTCTCAAACCAGACCCCCTCAACACCACAAACCAGATCATCTGTATGACAGTCAAACCCGGAGACATGGTCGCCAAAGGTTCGAGGAGTGAGCTCATCTGGAATCACCTCGACCCCGAAGGCAGCGAACGTTGGATCTCTTGGAAGGTATACATCCCCGAAGACTTCCCCTACGCAAAGACAATACGCGATGACAAAGGTCGCCCAAACTGGCAGATCATGGGACAATGGCACGACACACCCAAAGAAGGCGAAGAGAGCAGCCACTCACCACCTCTGGCCATTCAAACGGTCTTCATCGACAAACAAGACCCCAATTATGCGCGGTCTCTGTCTGAGCTGAAGGGGATCGTCGGATTCGACGCATCATGGGACAAAAAGAAGGTCTTCCTCTTGGGTCATGGTGCCCCACCGAAAGGTGCCGCTTTTTGGCCTGCGACACCGGGAAAGTGGCAGACGTGGCTGCTTCATGTGAAGTGGTCCCAAAAAGACGACGGGTTTGTCCAGCTATGGGTCGATGGGAAAGACATCACAAAGGGAAAGAAGATGGGGAAAAATATGTACAACGAGCTTCCCAATTACTTTAAACTTGGGCTCTACCGCAATCCAGACATCGATGTGACACAAACGGTTTGCTATGATGACCTTCGCTACGGTCCAACCCGCAAAGACGCTGAAACCCCCTGACGTCAAAGGATGCAGGTGTCACTTATATTCAATGGACACGATACACAGCAGGTCTTCGCCATTTGGGGTTTGTACGGTGACCTCATCATCCAGCTCTTTGCCTATCAACGCCCTCGCAACAGGCGACTTGAAGGAGATGTAACCCTTTGGCGCATTGTAGATCTCATCCGTCCCGACGATCCGGTACAATCGATTCTCTCCCTCTTCGTCTTCGACAGTGACCCATGCCCCAAAATACACCTTGTCCAAGTTCTTGGTGGGTCGGTCCACGATGTACAGGGACTGAAGTCTCTTGTTTAAGAACCGGATCCTTCGGTCGATCTGCCTGAGGCGCTTTTTGTTGTAGTGGTAGTCGGCGTTCTCACTGCGATCTCCCAAAGACGCAGCCCAAGACACCTTCTCTGTAATCTCCGGCCTTGTGACAGTCCAGAGTTCGTCTTTTTCCTTTTTGAGGGCTTCAAAGCCTTCTCTTGTGATGGGTTCCTTTTCCAATCGCTTCCTTCCCTGTCCTCTCCGTTCTCTGACGGCGTAAAGTCCTTGAAGGACCACCCGCATGGAGGTCCACTTCACACTTATCAAACCTCCGCCAACGAATCAAATTGATGAACCCGTGAACAATTCTTCGAATGTTTGGATATGTTGCGCTTCTCTGGTAGTATCGGTTTTTTGTACAAACGAACACGAGACCAAGAGAGCGACATGAACGACTTTGCACACTGGGACGACCTGCGCTCCCTCCTCACGACACCTTCAGCAAAACACTTCGACAGGATCTTGGAACTTCTACACGATGAAGCCCCCTCCTCTCCTGCCATGCAATACGCCCAAGAACATCTCAACGACTGGGATGACGCCCTTCGTGAAGGCAAACAAAAAGATCTGTGGCTGAAATGCCCACACACAGAACCTCACCCGACATTCTCACTGATCCGTTCATTCCGCACAAAGGATATGAAGTTCTCAGTAGAAGACTTTCGCACCCTCTTCCACTCACCCCACCTCGATCACATCGTCCACCTGCACGTAGAGAAAGAATATCTTTTCGGTGCTGCACTTGATGAGATCTTGTATACGTCTCCTCTCATTCACCACATCACACGTTTGTCCCTGATTGACGTAAGCATCAACGCTGACACAATTATCGCACGCTCCCCTCTCTCACAACACATCACACACCTCGACCTCTCGGCAAACAGTGACGATTACTTTGGTGGAGCGGGTATCAACAACATCGCAAGCTCCCCTCAGCTCACAAAGCTCACACATCTGTCACTGAGAAATACGAGACTTTGGGGCGATCAGCTCGCCAAGCTCCTCTGCATGGAGTCGCTGACACATCTCGACGTCTCCAGCAACTCCATATGTACCAACGTCAAGTGGATACCAAAGTGGAGTCAAGAACACCGCGAACACCTTATGGAGACGAGAGAATACACACCCGACCCAACAAACGAACATCCTCCATTCACAGCATACATCAAGAGCCTCAACATCTCCTCATGTTACCTCAACAAGGCCGATGAAGTCGCACAACTGATGGGACTTCCTTCGTTCTCACAGCTCGAACAACTTGATGCTTCTTGGGCGATCAAGAATGACGAAGTGTTACAAGAGATCGTCACATCTCCACATGTAAAACAACTCAAAGAGCTCACCCTCTCTTACGGAAGCTTTACAAGTGAAGGTATCAAAACGCTCGCTCAATCCGAATATCTATCGAATCTAAAGGTTCTCAAGATCGACTCCTGTCACATCACAGATGAAGGCCTCATCGCGCTTGCTCAATCGCCTTATCTCCAGCTTGATGAAGTCAAACTTCGCTACAATGACTTTTCAGATGAAGGTGTGATCGCGCTTGCACGTTCTCCCATCCTCCATCCCCCAAATATCCTGGATCTTTCTGCGACAAATTGCGGTGACAAAGGACTCGAAGAGGTGTTGACCTCCATCGATTTACGTCACTGTCGTGAATTGTTGCTCGGTGGCACACAGATAACGGACACAAGCGCCAAACAGATCGCGACGAATTCGACACTTACGAGCCTGCAAAAGCTCTCCCTCTCAAGCGAACATATAGGTGATGAGACATTGTTTGCGCTGCTCCATGCTCCACACCTTGGACAACTTCGCTCACTGATTCTTGCCCATACACAGATCACAGACGCCGGTCTCAAGGCATTCGATGACGCACACTCCCTCCACAGCCTCCAAGAAGTTTGTGTGTATGGCTCCAACTACACACAAGAAGGTCTTCAAGCGTTCACACAAACACTCTCACGACAAGGTATCAAACTTCTTTCGTAGGCTCCCAAGTTCTTCAAGCCCCCTGCCTCCTCGCACCTTTCTGGAGGCGGTCGAAGACGACGCTTGGGTGGAAACGCGCTTGAGCAAAGCAACTATCTTGCGTATCCTGTGCAGGAGCCGTTTTCCTCCCCCCAACAAGAGGTCTTCTTGATGAACATTGTACTCAAAGACACAGTCTTCTGTGTCACCGGTAATTTCGACAATTTCCAGAATACACGTACTGTCGAGTCAAAGCTCCGCGCCAAAGGCGGAAGTATCACCAAAAGCATGGCGCAAAAGACCCAGGTCCTCGTCTTTGGGTCCGGTTACACCAGAAAGACAGAGATCGCAGAAGAAAGAGGGATGCCTATCATCCGAGAGTCTGAGCTGATCACATTGCTCGAAACAGGAGAGGTTGAGATCGACTTTTCTCCCCCCTCTGTCGACATCGGAGAAGAAGAACTCGACGCACTCTCAGCCGAAGCACGCGCGCTCCTGAGCCAAACACCAGGGACCGCTCTCTGGGATAAACTCGTCGAGCTTATCGATCGTTGCCCCCTTGAGACCTCAGAATCGCTGATCGCTTATCTCGAAGGTCATCTCGCACAATGGTCCCGCCGAGAACAACTGCTCTGTCTTGCACCACCCACATGGCTCACCCATATGACCCAAGGACAGGATATGCCAGCACTCCGACTTGTGCGGCGGTTGAGCTTCGACAAACTCCAGTTCAAATCGACGGCCATCAAAAAAGCCCTCTCCTGTCCCAACCTGAAGAATGTACGCTACCTCGATCTGTCCGTCGAAAAGAAGCTCACCAAGACCGTCTTCCGGGCGCTGGCCAATGACGAAAAGTTCACCTCCATCGAACACCTTGGTCTCGGTTATTTTGATGAGGATTGTGTCAAAGAACTCGATGCAGGTCTGCGCTGGGATGCCCTGAAAACACTGCGTTTCTATCCATCCGACTACTACGGTGTCACATCCAACGCTTACAAAGCACTCTTTACGAGCAAGCTCTGTGCAAACGTCGAAAAAGTTGTCCTCACAAGCCGACATTCGTGGGGTAGTGGTTCCGCCGACATCCTGGCGATGATAAATGAGCCGACGTGTCTACCAGCCCTTCATCACCTCGGGATCGACTTCCTCCACTACGAGAGGACAACACATAACCCCATATATCCCTGGAGCCTCGAAGTCACAACAAGTCGACTTCCTTTGGAGGTGTCACAACGCATCGACACGTTTACACTCAGCGCATTTGTGACAGGCTACTACAGCGGTGAAGACGAAGTTTTCGACTTCTCGAACCTACCACAGCTCAAAACCCTCCGCCTCTACACACTCCCACGCCACGATGATCGCGAAGACTTTTTGTCCTGTATCGACAAAGTGCTACACGTCGACAAGATGAAGTTCCCCGACACACTCGAACGCATCGTCACAAATGTCCCCCTTACATACGGTGCCTTCGCACGCCTCAAAGAGGCTCGCCCCGAGCTGGAGTACACCTACGATCCATTTCCTCAGCCCATCAACATCCCCTGATTCACCTGTCGCGTGTAACAAATCCCTCTTCCTCCCCACAGCCCGCACATTCACAAATGCTCAAAAAACAAAGAGATGAAAGATTGAAACACGTTCTTGTTTTTGGCATAATGCACCAAAACAACAGGAGGATCTCATGAACACACGTCGTATGTTTCGCGCGACATTCACAGTTTGTCTACTTTTGTGGACGGTCGGCATATATTCGTCCGGATGTGCCGATACGCCCAAGAATGAAAATGAAATTGTCGTCACAATCAAGGATGGAGAGAACGCTTACGAGTTGATCCAAGAGGCGCTGATCAAAGCAACCGCCGGAAAAACAGTCGTCTTACCGGAGGGGACATTTTCGCTCAGTCGGAGCTTATCTCTCACAGTCGATAATGTCACAGTCCGCGGACAGGGGATGGATAAGACAGTCCTCTCCTTCAAAACACAAAAAGTCGAGAACAAAGAGGAAGGCGCACAAGGTCTGCGTGTCCAGGCAAGTGGCGTTGTACTAGAGGGTTTCGCGATCGAAGACACACAAGGTGACGCGATCAAAGTCGAAGACGCAGACGGGATCACCTTCCGCAAAATCCGCGTTGAGTGGACAGGTGGCCCCGATGAAAAAAATGGTTCCTATGGCCTCTACCCCGTCAAATGCAAACACGTCCTGATCGAAGATTGTGTGGCCAAAAACGCTTCGGATGCTGGGATCTATGTGGGACAATCCGAACAAATTATCGTCCGTCGCAACCACGCAGAGGGCAACGTCGCAGGGATCGAGATCGAAAACTCTAAGTACGCCGATGTTTACGAGAACACCGCCACCAAAAACACAGGCGGCATCCTCGTCTTTGACCTCCCCAAGCTCCCCGTCCAAGGGGGAAAACATTGTCGTGTCTACAACAACAACGTCACAGGCAACAACACCGATAACTTCGCTCCCGAAGGTGCCATTGTCGGAAAAGTCCCGGCAGGTGTCGGGATCATGATCTTGAGCAACGACAACGTCGAGATCTTCAAAAACACCCTCAAAGACAACAAGACCGCCCATATCTTGATCGTCAATTACGAATTCGCCGTGGGCAAATTTGATGATCCAAAATTCGATCCGTACCCCGAAGGCATCTTTATCCACGACAACACATTCGAAAATGGTGGATACGATCCAGACGGAGAGGACTTTAAATTGCTCGTTGCGCTTGTCGGAAAACCCCTCCCAGACGTAATTTATGATGGTATCTTCGACGAGAAGAAACAAAAGGACGGCAAAACCCCCAAAGAGCTCATGATCTGCTTCAAAGGTGAAGGAACGTGGGTCAACCTCCACGCCTATGAGACCATCCCCAAACCCGACAAAGACAAAACCCCCCACGCCTGTGAATTGCCTGCACTGGACCCCATCTCATTCGACAAAGAGGGCTGAGAACATTGCAACCATCCATCACCATCCGAGGTCTGTTTTGTCTGTTACTCGGTCTCTTGTTTTGTTTTGGAAACATTGGCTGCGGTGGTCCGGCTGTGATGAGCATCATCCAAGATATCGAAGAGCCACCCAAGACCCTCTCAGCCTGGAAACTCTTCAAGGGGGACATGAAGCAACACACGTTAAACGATGGTGTCTTGCCCTACAACATCTCGACGCCGCTGTTTAGTGATTACGCGACCAAATACCGCGCCGTCTGGATGCCTCCAGGCACACAGGCCGAGGCCACAGAGAAAGGGACCTTCACATTTCCTGTCGGGACGGTCTTGATCAAGACCTTCGCTTACCCCAACGATGATGGCTCAAGACGACTGATCGAGACACGTCTACTCATCCACGCCACAACGGGATGGACGTCACTCCCCTACGTCTGGAACGAAGAACAAACAGACGCCAAGCTCGCATTGGTTGGCGATACGACAAAGGTCAAGTGGTCTCACTCGTCCGGTCGCACGTACGACTTTACGTACGTGGTCCCCAACGCCAATGAGTGCAAAAATTGTCACGAGGTCCAAAAGGGAAAACTCCAACCACTCGGTCCAAAAGCTTCACAGCTCAATGTCGCATACACTTACGAGGATGGGGAGGCCAACCAGATAGAGAAGTGGGTTGAGGTCGGATTCCTCAAGGACAGTGAAGCGCTGAGAAAGATCCCTGCGATGCCCAAATGGGACGATCCAACGGCTGGGACTGTAGGAGAACGTGCGCGTGCCTATCTCGACGCCAACTGTGCCCACTGTCACCAGCGCAAAGGCCCCGCGAGTAACTCCGCGCTCTACCTCGACTACGCGTCCACGACACCAGGAGATTGGGGGGTATGCAAACCACCTGTCGCAGCAGGAAAAGGTTCTGGCAACTTGCGCTACGGTATTGTGCCGGGCAAACCAGATGAGTCGATCTTTCTCCATCGCATGAAGTCTGATGTGTCGGAGATACGTATGCCAGAGCTTGGACGTGTTGTCGCCCACGAGGAAGGGATCGCGTTGATTCGGCAGTGGATCAAAGAGATGAAAGGTAGCTGCCCACCTGCTCCTTAACACCCCCCCACAAAATGTTCCCTCACAAAAAGCAATGACTCACGACACATACGAAGAAGTCCGCCTCTTTCGCTCTCTACGTTTTGGGATGGGGTGTCCAAGTGCGCCCCGCACGAGGAACACCACAAAGCTCAACGCACCCCACATCAGCCCGACGACGACGCCAGCATCTACGATCCCTCGCCAGGGCTGTGGCAGACGACGAATCACGACGATCAACAACGAGATCACCACGACGAGTGTCCAGGCCACGATCATACGACGCTTTGGCGCCGCAAACATCCCCATCCCGTAAAACGGTGCCAAGACACGATGATGCCAAGGGCTGTCGTGACGCAACGAAAAGAGACGCTCCGCGACCATCGGACTATACGACAATTGAAACCCTCGATAGCCCTCCATATAAGCGTTCGCACACACCCACAAGACGACGATCAACCAATGATAAGGCAGCATCTGCCCGCCTACAAACGCCGCCCACGTCAATGGTGCCAGCTTCCAAACGGCCTGTGATAACACAGCCAGCACCCCACACGCTCCCCACACAAATGTCAGCCACTCTCCCCATGTTCCTGGTCTTTGGGGAATATACGATGTCATCTGAACCTCTCCATGTTTCGCACCAATCATCTCCTACGCCTACAAAAGGCGAGCTTTTTCGGCCGCAGAATGTAGCACATACATGCCCACAAAACAAACCAACACAATCCCTTCACAAGAATAGCCATCCCCTATCAACTCAATACAAACAATATATTATACAAATCAAACAACATCGTGTTTCATAGCAACGTACCACAAACGAAAAACGGCAAACTTCATGTTTCTATGGAGTTGCCCTATTCCAAGCAGGAGACCACCTGATGAAGCACAAACGAGAAAGCAAGAAGGTATTATCTTCCATTGTCCGAAAGTTTTGGCCATTTGCGATGGCGATCGTCGGATTGCTGGTCGCGACGTTGAACAGTCCACAGCTGATCCACACAGCGACCGCAGGAGAAGGCAAAAAGAAGACCAAGATGAAATACCACCACGGTTTTCATCACAAAGCCGACAGAGGTCACATGAAGCCCAAAGATTGGTGGCCCAACATGCTCGATCTCCGCACGCTCAAAGCCAACGCCCCCAAAGGCGACCCAACGGACAAGAGTTTCAATTACCGCAAGGCATTCCTCAGCCTCGACCTCAAGAAGGTGAAGGCTGACATCACGAAGGTGCTCACAACATCTCAGAAGTGGTGGCCTGCGGACTTCGGTCACTACGGCGGTCTGATGATTCGCTTGGCGTGGCATAGCGCAGGGACATACCGCGTGATGGATGGTCGTGGCGGTTCTGCCGCAGGGATCATTCGCTTTGCGCCGCTCAATAGCTGGCCTGATAACGCCAACCTGGACAAGGCGAGACGCCTGCTCTGGCCGATCAAGAAAAAGTATGGCCGAAAGCTCTCATGGGCTGATCTCTTCATCCTCAGTGGGACAGTCGCCCTTGAATCGATGGGCCTGAAGATCTACGGTTTTGCAGGTGGTCGCGAAGATGTCTTCGAGCCAACAGATATCAACTGGGGTCCAGAGACTCGCTGGCTCTCAGACGACGCTCGCTTCTCAGGCAAAACACTCAAAGCACCATTTGGCGCGACGATGATGGGGCTGATCTACGTCAATCCCGAGGGCCCCAACGGAAAACCCGACCCCCTCGCATCTGCACAGCGTATCCGCACAGCCTTTGGTCGCATGGGAATGAATGATGAAGAGACTGTCGCCTTGATCGCAGGTGGTCACACGCTCGGTAAGTGCCACGGCGCAGCGTCCTCCAAGCACCTCGGAAAAGCCCCCGCAGGCGCACCTATCGCACAGCAAGGCATTGGCTGGAAAAACAAATACAAGTCAGGTAAAGGCGCGCACACGACCACAAGTGGACTCGAAGGCGCATGGACCAGCTCCCCAGCACGATGGAACCACCAATTCTTTACCAACCTGTTCACCTTCAAATTTACACTGACCCGAAGCCCTGCTGGTGCGAAACAGTGGGTCGCCAAAAAGGCTCCCAAGATCATCCCCGACGCACACCGCAAAGGAAAATACCACCACCCCTTCATGCTCACAACAGACCTCGCGCTCGTCAAAGACCCCATCTACCGCAAGATCTCCGAACGCTTCTATAAAAATCCCAAGACTTTCGACAAAGCGTTCGCCAAAGCTTGGTACAAGCTGACCCACAGAGACATGGGACCACACTCCCGCCTCGTCGGACCCAACGTCCCCAAACCACAGATCTGGCAAGATCCTGTTCCCGCTGTGAACCACCCCCTCGTCAACGCGAAAGACATCGCAGCCCTCAAAGCCAAGCTCCTCGCCTCAGGTCTCACAGTCTCACAACTCGTCAAGACAGCGTGGGCCTCGGCTTCGACGTACCGCGACACAGATTACAGAGGTGGTGCCAATGGCGCTCGCATCCAGCTCGCGCCCCAAAAAGACTGGAAGGTCAACGAGCCCGCACAAACAGCGAAAGTCATCGCCACACTTAAGAAGATTCAAAAAGCGTTCAACGATGCACAAAAAGATGGCAAAAAGATCTCCCTCGCGGACCTGATCGTTCTCGGTGGCGCAGCAGGTGTCGAAAAAGCAGCCAAACTGGCAGGACACAAAGTGACTGTACCCTTCATCCCTGGTCGCACAGACGCGACACAAAAGATGACAGATGTCGCGTCCTTCCAATACCTGAAGCCCGCCGCTGATGGTTTCCGCAACTACTGGAGCAAAGAAGCCAAAGGCAAACCACAAGAACAACTCGTAGACCGCGCCGACATGTTGAAGTTGACAGTGCCAGAGATGACCCTCCTCGTCGGTGGTCTTCGCGTCCTCGGGACCAATTACAAAGGCTCCAAACACGGCGTCTTCACAAAGCGCCCAGGTGTCCTGACAAACGACTTCTTCGTCAACCTCGTCGACATGGACATCAAGTGGAAAAAGAAATCAGGTGGCGCACATCCCATCTATGTCGGAACAAGCCGCACAAGTGGAAAGGTCAAGTGGACCGCGACAAACATCGATCTCATCTTTGGCGCAAACGCACAGCTTCGCGCAGTCACAGAAGTCTACGCTTCAGATGACGCAAAGGCTAAGTTTGTCAAAGACTTTGTGAAGGTATGGACCAAAGTCATGCGCCTCGATCGCTTCGACCTCGCCGCACGAAAATAATTCGCCTCCCCATTCAGCCTCACACCTGCCAACATCCTCTCATCTTCCCCCAACGTTCATTTACACCCTTCGGCTCTGGAGATACTCTCTAGAGCCCGTTGTCGCTCCGCCTCCCTTCTGATACAAAAAGACACCCCAACGACCCACGAGACAGGAGCCGAACTTTATGAGCAAAGTGACCTCTTTTCAAGACGATATCATGGGCCAACACGACGCATCTGCGCTCTCAGCGCTCCTCGCCAAAGGTGACATCAGCCCACTCGAACTCACACAAACAGCGATCAAACGCGCAGAATCAGTCAATCCACAGCTCAACGCGATCGCGACCAAAGCCTTTGAGCGCGCGACAGAAAGAGCTATGCAGCCCTTTGAAGGAATGTTTGCGGGCATCCCAACGTTCATAAAAGACTCCGACCCTGTCAAAGGGTTGCCCTACTTTTTAGGTTCGGAGTTGATGCCGGAGAAGCCGGCCAAAGTATCCTCAGAGACCGTTCTCCAGATCGAGGCTTTGGGGGTCAATATATTGGGCATAACGACCATTCCGGAGTTAGGATTGACACTCACGACTGAGTCCACGCGCTTTGGGGCGACGAGAAACCCCTGGCACACAGACTACTCAACAGGAGGTTCATCAGGAGGCGCGTCGGCCCTCGTCGCAGCAGGTGTCATCCCCTTTGCACATGCCAATGACGGTGGTGGTTCGATCCGCATCCCCGCCTCTTGCTGTGGGCTCGTCGGTCTCAAACCCACACAAGGTCGCGTCAAAACAGTCGAGCTGCCCTCTTTCTTTCCCATGAACCACATCCACCAAGGGATCGTCTCACGGACCGTTCGAGACACTGCGCGTTTCTATGAGGGGATCGAACAACACTTTCAGGCTCCGGGGATTCCGCTGATTGGTTCAGTCGATGGCCCCTCCTCCAAACGTCTCAAGATCGCGGTCTTTGTCGAAGACCTCTTCGGCGTCCACTGCGACAGTCAATGTGTACGTGCCACCATGCAAGCCGCCACACTCTGTGAAGAACTGGGACACGAGGTCGAAGTCATCGGCTTCCCCTACCCCAAACATTTGTGGGAAGACTTCTTTATTTTGTGGGAGGTCATCCCCTTCTTTCTGTGGTTCTTTGGCAAACAACTCGTCGATCCAGACGTCCAACCCCGAAAAATGGGGACACTTGGGCGTTACCTGAAGGACCAATTTAAGAAAGATTGGCTCTCAGCCCCCTTTGCTTTCCGAAGATTAAAGCGATTCGCCAGACAATACGATGCGTTGATGGGGGAGTATGACATCTTTTTGTCCCCGACACTCGGAACGCCCCCACCGAAGCTCGGTTATCTCGGTCCAGAGGTGGATACAGAGAGACATCTTCAAAGAGTGCTGCGCGCAGCGTGTTACACTTATCAACAAAACATCTCGGGAACACCAGCGATATCGCTCCCACTTGGCAAGAGCACAGAAGGTCTGCCCATTGGGATACAATTTGCAGCCAAACACGGACAAGATCGCATGCTATTAGAGCTGGCGTTCGAGCTTGAACAGGCAGCCCCTTGGGAGTATCCTCTCCCACCAACAGGCAACACGTAAGGAGATGGAATATGGACATTTGGAGCGCACTTCAAGAAGCATCTGTCCCCAGAGACAAAAAGATCGGCAAAAAACTCGCGGCGACGATCTATCCGTTGTGGGGGTTTCCTGCGTACATGATCATTTGGTTGTTTGTTTCATCTGGTATTGGATTGATAGGAATGTTTGCGGCAATCACGATACCCGAACTCATTTACGGCTACATCAAAAACGATTCCCGCCCATACCTTGCAGTGTTCGGCTACCTCATCGCGATGGGCATCTCTTGGCCGCCTTTTTTGTGGTCACTGTTCTCATTACGCCCAAAGGTTCGTCGGCTCGCACAAGATGGGATCATGACACTGGGTGTGGTGATCCCTCCAACGCGATTTTCCATCTCTGTGTTTTTGGCGAATGTACTCGGCGGTGGCGCGTATACATCCCATTCGAATGTGATCATTGAGCACGAAGGACGTACATACACATACTCGATCAAGGCAGGCAGCGGGAGCTTGCCTACAGAAGGCCAAACAGTCGGTGTGCTCTTCCTCAAAGATTCAAAGAGGGCGGTCGTCTTTGCAGACCACCCCTGTGAAGCGACATGCATCTCCACATCAAACGAAAGCTTCAACGAGCAGCAGAGATAAAACGAACCATCCAGTAGAGAATCCCCTTAAAATCATTCACAGTGACACTCACACCCAATCCACGGACAGGATCGATACTCGCAGCCATCCAGGGAGAACTTCCATCGGTGACCAATGGGTCGAACAGGAATTGGTATCCCACACCGACACGTAATTTATCACCAAAAAAGTACAGCGCGACTTCTGGTGTCGGTCCCAAAAAGAACAGAAAACCTTTTGATATATCAGGTTGGATCAGGGCGAAATCAAATTGTACACCGACGGAAAACCCACCAAACAAAATCGACTGTGTGCGGTATCGATAATAGATCCCAAAAGGCGCAAGAGAGAGCGCATCGCCAGCCAGATTAAAACGCAGCATAGAGAAAGTCAGCGCATGGTGTGAAGACCACGCGAGCATCGACTCCATCCATAACAACTCGATGGATGGGCTCTCCTGATATGTCGTCAATCCAAAGCGCATCGGCAGAAGCCAGCGACTCAACGCCCCCCACCCCTTCACTTCGTAGTGCGAGATCGAAGAAGCCTCAAACAATCCGACATTATGGGCCTGTCTATCGTTGTCCACGACAAACATACCGAGCAGCGCGATGCGTTTTCCGTTATCGTTGCTCGCGATATCCTCCAGCTCCCACATCCGCGAGAGCATGACCGACGCAGTATCACGTAGCCAGGATTGAGGGGAGAAGAGGAGCTTTTTTTCGACCGAATCAAGAGGGAGATCTTCCAACTCTCGATGACGACGCTTCAATTGGATTTGTACGTCTTCAAGGGCATACAAAAAGCCATCGACTTTGAGCGCCGAAGAGTACAGATCCTCCCACTTTGAGTACTGACGCCGGAACGTGCCAGCCGACAGTTGATGGTGTTCTTTTTGTTGTAGCTCCTTTTGTACGCGCTCCCACACAGCCTGAAAGGCCGTTTGTCGCTTGCGTAAGACCGTGTCCGTGCGCGCTTTCACAGCAGCCTCTCGCCACGATGAGCTGTTGTACAGTAGTTCATCGAGTTGTTTATGTAGTACAACAGATGGAGCTTTGCGTAACTCCATCATCACGATCGCAAGGCTCTGAAGGACGTCTGTATGGATGTTGATATCAGTATATGTCACGACACCATTATCTTTCCAACCGACCTCACTCAGCAAACGATTGGCATCGACGCGAGCGTCCTCCCGAATCGTCCGCAAGACAGACGTAAAATCTTTCGCGAACGTCTGTAAGACCGCTCGGATCTGACGCTCCCATCGCACCTCTTTTTTGCCTTTTCCAGGAAACATCCACGAAGAGAGCTGTTTTAGAGCGTAAAAACGTTTGCGCAGTGGTGGTAACATCCGCGTTTTCATCAACGCCTGTTCTTTGTGGCGCATGATCGTCTGCACCAACGCCTTGCGAAGAACCCAACGAGCATAACTGTCGCGCTCTTGGTTGACGCCCAACAACGCCATCAAAAACTTCATCTCGGTGACGACTTCACGGGGGGGACGAATCCGATCCCTCATATGACGAAGCTTGCCACAAGCCACCTGCAACATCGCATCGTACACACCGATGTGATAATCAAACGCTCGAAAATGCTTCCCTAAAAAGGACGCAAATCCATACATATGAAGTCCCATCAGATGATGAGAGACTTGCGTCTCGCGTTTGTGTGGCAGCAAAAAGACAGCGCGCTTGTTGTCGCGCTTCTTTCTTCTCTTCTTGCGTAACTTTCTCCTTTTAGGCAGCTCATGGAGTGTTTCTTCGACAGCTTTGATCTTTGCCTGTAGTGTGGCGAGCTTTCGGTTGAAGCTTTTGATCTTTTGGTCTATTTTTGCGCGCGCCTGCTTGGAGGCGCGACGCTTTGGCAACATCTTTTGTTGGAGAGTCAGATGCTTCACCATCAACTGTGTGTACCGATAGGTCGTCTTGAGTTGACGAAGTGTTCGCCTCGCGGTCCAGCGTTTTCGACGCATCTGACGGCGCTTTTTGGCGCGATTTCGTCGCATCAAGACACGCTGCTCGCGCAAAAACACATCGCGCTCGTACAGACGCGCAGTCGTCACAAAACCCGTAAAGAACGGCAAAATGGCCTGTAGACCTAAGAACTCCTCAAACCGTTGAGGTCGATATTCAGGTGTCTTCTCCCACACGAAGGTGTCGCGAAAGAGATTCGTCGCGAGGAGACGTGCTCCATTTGAGCGCTGTTCGAGCATCGTCGCGGCGAGTCCAAAGGGGAGGTTTTCATAGGTCCCCCCATCGAAAAAGTAGGCGTTTTTGTAGCGTTTGTGTTTTCGGCAGAGCGCTAGGCCATTGGGACCGGCCTCTTCACAGACACTTAACTGCTTGGCGCCAAACGCAACGGGAAACGCCGCCGACGCCTCAACCACCTGATAAAGTCGATCAAAAGGAACCGTACCATTCGCGTCCTCACGCAAGTACACACGACGTTGATCCCACGCGGGAAAATACATATCGTCCTGGACAAACTTGAGCGTCTGGCCGTCGACCTTGATCCGAAATCCGACGTGTGCATTTTGGGAATTGTACACGACACCTTGTGAACGAATGGTCTTGGCTTTCACCCGCGCGATCGGCAACGCAACGCGAAAGTGCTGTTTGCCTTCGCGAAAGATGTGACCCATCACAGGACTGAGTTTAAGGGTTTGGAGCTCTTTGCGAATCCGTACACGAGTGGGATGCGCGCCCAGACGTGTGAGTAGACCGTCATCTGGAAGATATACCCCTTTTCCCTCCTTACAGGGAATGTGAACATCTTTTGGCGACAGCCCCGCACGTTTGACCATCAACTCCAGGCTCGCCTCAATATCCTTGTTGTATTGTGCACAAGAGCGTTTTCCTGGAAACAACCCACTCCAGCCACCAGACAACCACGCATCCCACATGACGTTATGGTGGAGGCCGCCGATCCCCTGTCGATACCAGTGTAAGGATGCGAGTAGACTGTTCGCGTTCCCTGCAGACGCCCCCGAAACGGCACCGAGCCGATACGGGACAGGCAACATCGAGCGAAGTGTCCGCTTGTATTGCTTCTCAAGCTTGCTGATGTGCGCGATAAGTTTCTTGCAGTATGGCTTTGCTGTTGAAGGCAGGGTTCGATCATGTTCACAGACATACCGCTCGTATCGGAGCTTGATAATGGAGACATAAGCCCACACCAAGCCAGCTTCATAGCTACCGAGACTGACCCCTCCCTCGATCGCAAATGCAAGCGGTTTCGGCTTGGGTTGCCCTTTGGCAGAGGCCGTCGGGATGCCCAAAGGAAGTAAACATATAACGAGAAAAAACGCCCCTATAAAATGCTTCATATTGCCACTCATATTTTGTCGTGCCGGGAGCCGCAAAACACCACTTCTACAGCTCTTTGCTATGATCAACGCGACACGACGCAGTTGTTACCAAAACTCCGCCAGGGCTTGGACACATCCAATCCCTTCCACCAACGGAGCGCTTCGGCGTTGTATCATGTGGACTCTGAAAGCATCAAGGTGTAATAGATGCCCCCTCTTCTTCGGCACTTATGGAGAGAGATTGGCGTACCCGAAGTTGACCCCAAAACGTTGGCACCAAACGACGATGCTCTTGTAGCCATTGCTACTTTGGTTGAGCGTGTAAGTTTGTGTGCCTGTTGTGCTCTTCAACTTGCCAAGGTTGACATAGTTGCTACCAGAAACAGCTCCGTTGCTGGCTTTCACCAGGTAAATATACAGATCGGGGCCTGCGCTTGAGCTGAAGTTGCTGCTGAACGCAAAACGCTCACCGCTGCTCGTCTTGTACACAGAGACTTTCCCGACAACAGTGTAGCTACCGGGACTTTGAAAGTTTCCAGTCCGATACGCGCTGCCACTGCCCCCCTGACATGTCCCACTTGTACACGTTTGTCCGGCTGGGCAGGTCGCACCGTCATCGATATTCCCGTCACAGTCATCGTCTTTACCGTTGCATGTCTCAGCCGCACCTTGCTTGGGCTGACATGTGTTGGGTGCACCGTTGGCGCAAGCGGGCACGCTGTTTGCGCAAGGTCCGATGCCGCAAGTCAGTGGCGCGAGTCCGTTGTCGATACTTCCGTCACAGTCGTCATCCTTGCCGTTACATGTCTCACTTTGGGGGCTCTTGGGTTGTGCATCACATTCGATGCTGCCATCGCTTTTACAGCTGTATGTTCCCTGGCCAACACACTCGCCTTTTCCGATTGAACAGGCTTTGCCTTTGTTCACAAAGTCTTCGTCGACAGCGCCATCACAATCATCATCCTTGTCGTTACACTCTTCTTTTCCAGGGAGCGTTCCACCAGAACATGTCCCCCACTGCCCGCTCTGACAAGTCTGTGTCCCCTTTGTACAAACACCTTCGTCACTTCCACAAGGTTGTGTCTCACCGTCTTTACAAGAGCATCCCTCATCGATCTGACCATCGCAGTTGTTGTCTTTTCCATCACACGCTCCCGCACCATCTTTGCCGGGAAGGATTTCGCCCGTACAAGCACCCCATTGTCCCCCCTGACAGAGCTGTGTTCCAGAGCGACAGATCCCTTTGTCTTGTGTTGCAGAAGGTCCAGTGTAACAAGCCTTCGCAGGAAGATCATCGATCTGACCGTTACAATCATCATCCATACCGTTGCACTCTTCTTTTTTCGGGACACATGAAGGTTCAGGTTGTTCGTCGGGAACAGTCGGCTCTTGAGAGCTTGACGGCTCTGCTTGTGACGTCTCTGTTCCCGCAGCGCCAGCGTCTTCTTTGGCGATGGGCTCTTGGGTTTGTTCGGTGGCCTGCTCCCCTTGTGGAGGTCCATCAGAGCATCCCGTTCCCGAAGAGAGGGCAACAACCAGTACTATAAAGGCCACCAACATCGCGGCCACTTTTTGTCGATTCGTTCGTTTCATTCGCTCATTCCTCTGTGCATCTAGATCGATTTGACTTGGTTTTGGTTGTATATGGTCGAGGTTCTCATGTTTTTGTTTCACAATATTTGAATATTTTGATCTGACAGAGACACAGACACAGCCCAAGTAGCCCACATCAGACAAAGATCACAACACATCTCTTTGAAAAAAAAGAACATCAAGTGGCCAAGGGAATGTAGGAAGAGACACAACACCGAACGGTGCAGAGTGGAAAACACAGAGAAGAGGTGTAAGGTGATTCCAAGAAAAGGGGGTGAGCGTCGCAAAAGGTCACTGGATGGAAAAAAATATCACTCCCCATGAGGCTGTTGGATACGCTTTTTGGCGCTGGTGGCCTTATGGTTTGAGGAGTACGACTTGGAATTGTTCCCAGGCATTAGCGTGGCTACGGTTGGCGACCAAGAAGGAACCACCACCGTGCTCTGCGGAGACGAATTTCTTGTGGTGAGATAAGAACATCACTTTGTCTCCAGAGTTGATCTTCCCTCCACCGCCGACCTTTTTGAGCGTAAAGTACTCCCAAGCTTTTGCCACGACACGACTACAAAACAGCGACCCAACCCTTTGTGCAGACCAATAGCGATATTGGTAGGTGAGGATCTTGACTCTGTCTCCAGAGTACAGGGCTTTTTTGCCATTTACGATTTTGAATTGCTCCCAAATCGAGCACTTTGCGCGATTTGCGTACAGATTTGTGGAGAGATTGCCAGCGCTCACATATTGCCCCTTGTGGGCTTTCAGACAAACAGGGACTCCCTTCGCAGCGTGGAACTTCTTGTACAACTCGATCCGCCTCTTCTGTTCGGCTGTTGCGAGATGCTTCAATGTATTCTTGAGCAACAACACAGCTTTTCGAAGCTCCGTCCAAGCGAGCGCATGAACGCTCTTTGTTTGCACACCAAGTAACATCAAACCAACGAGGAGACCACATACTGTACGCTTCATGGTAGAGACCTTTCGCTTTACACCGCTTGCTTATGTCCAACGGCTTTACATTGAGAGTTACGTTTTATCGACTGCGTTCAGTAACAGTACCTGACCGAAGAGCTACCATCAAGAACAAACATTTGAGTTTGTGATGGTTTGGGCAATGCATCATTGACAACATGACTCCACTCCTGAGAATACAGCCAACGAAAAAACCACCTACACAGGAGTGATTTGGATGGCCTTATTGACAGAGATGCGAACACTGCTCAACCAACCCCCAACCCGTTCACAGTGCGCAAGGATCGCGACACGTCTCTCTGAAGAAAAAAAGAATGAGGAGTACGAAGTTGCGCGGAAGTATGTGCAGGAACACCTACAAAACTGGCCCGAACATGCTTGTGTGTTACCCACAACGCTGATCAAGAAAAACGCCTCTTTGCGGGAGCTCATCCCCAACTTTGAAGAAGACGTTGAAGTGTACCTTCAACGTTGTCAAAACATCCTCGAAGAAGGTGACACAGCAAGAGCCTTCGACTTCGCCTGGAGCGCGTGGCGACGCAACCCTGTAGAGGCCTTACACACGCTCGTCAGACAACTCGATGAATGTCTTCCGAAGCTCACCTACTCAGGAGATCCCAACACCCAACACGCCGAATGGCTAGCCTATACAGAAGAACAAGATGTCCGACAACTCGGCCAGCTCCTCAAAACGATAAGTGTTGCGCCGTTTAACGTGAAGTCCGCAACGGAGCGACTGAAAGCGCTCAAAGGTTGGTGTGATGATCCACGCACCGCGGCCTACATTCTTCGTGATCTTGAAATCCTTGGCTGGACCTCTAGCTCAAGCCGCAAATACTGGACACAACTCTTTCAACGCTTTCAAGAACAAACCGACCCCATCTTACAACAAGTACAAGAGATGGATTTCCGGCCAAAAGCAGGCAAGTCCATGGGGGATTATCTGGAAGACAAGATCCCCAAGGCGCTGTCCAAATGCTCCTTTCCACAAACCACTCCGCTCTCACCCAAGGCCCAAGCCTTGGTCGATGGGATCCAAACACATCTTGAACAAATCGCCTTCAGCCACTCACCAGAAGGCCAACAACACTGGCGTGCGGTCTTTCAAGCTCCCGAAGACTCCGCTCCAAAAGACGCGCTCGCCGCATACCTACAACAGCAAGATGACCCAAGAGGCGAGTTCATCCAGCTCCAACGCAAAGAGAAGCCCACAGCCAAAGACGTCAAGCGCATGAAGGACCTCCAAAAGGAGCATCGCGAAGAGTGGCTACAACAACTCGCCCCCGCCTTGCTTGACGGAGAGATCTACAAAGATGGGTTTCTTCACGACGTCAACTTTGGACAGATCACGACCCCACTCTTTCGAGAAAAACCCAATCATCCACTCCTCCATACGATCGAACGTATGCAATGCTATCTTTCGAATGTAGAGCTGCTCGCAAACGTCCAAAGTCTCACACAAGTCCGTGCGCTCACCATCCAAACCTTTGGCGGACTCCACGACACGAAGCTCGATCTACAAGAACAACTTCGAGCGCTCCCTTTTCGGATGCAGCTTCAAGAACTACATCTAAGAACAAGCGCGCATCAAGACGAACTTTCCGTTCTCATCAAGCGTATGTGGGGTTGTTTTGAAGACCTCTTCCCACAACTAACCCTCCTCACACTCCGCGAAAGTCAGACACGTCTGGCCTTCACACGAGACGAAGCAGATCGTTTGACCTGTCTTCGTATCAACTCACTCGGTGACATCACGAGCTTGGAGAGTGCTTTTTGGAGTTTCCCCTCTGATGCCTTCACACAAGTCACTTTAGGAGAGGGTGTGGAGTGGCCACAGGAACTTGACGGCACACTCGCAACACAGACACATCTGCAAACCATACAAGGTTTTCCTCACCCCATCGAACAGTGGACGTTACCTGAAGAGTGTACCCGCAGTGAGCTCGCGCCACTGACTTCGGCCCGCTCGGTGCTGCTTCATTGGTATCTCGAACGACCAGAAGCACACCAACACGATCCCAACATGACCACAGCGCTCTGGCTCAGCACGTTCTCAGAAGAAGAGCGGAGAAAGGCGAACATGTCGGGAGGAGAACGTCGCGCAGTCTCACCTGATAGACGTTGGCTTGCCCAATTCTCAGGACATTACAAATCGCCATCCCACCTGACACTGTGGGATCGAGAAGACGACGATCGACGTGAGGAGTTTTTTGTAGACGATATTGAGGACAACATGCTCGCGTTTGGTCCTGATCAATCGTTGTGGATCATACGAAAACAGACTCCCCCAACGCTTCAAAGATGGTGTCTCTCCACACATACATTCATAGGAGAAGGTGTCCCGCTCGATCCATCAGAGGTCGGCGGCTCATATGTCAACGGGGTATATGTCGATGAGACAAGACACATGCTCTATCTGTTGATGTTCACAGGAGAGCTGCTTCGACTGGATATGCAATCCGCGACGTTGGAATGTCTCACGACGCTTCCTGTCAGCGCTTATGCGCTGCTCCCATCTTCGTCAGGTCGTTGGTTTTTGATCAAGGCGCACTCCGAAGATGGTCGGCACTCTCTGTACCTTTGGGATCAGCAGGAACAAACTCTGTCCGAACATCCTCTGAAGACGGTGGGTCGGGAGTACATGCTCTCCCACCCAAACGACGATACGTTTTTCCTCGTGGACAGGACAGAGTGCAAGCAATACCCATTCACTTCGGCAGAGCCCAAAAATGTGTTCCGTTACACGGAGCGCGCTTTTTGGAAGGTATGCCTATCTCCGAAGGGAAATTGTCTTTCGATCACAGATTACTCGGGGGACAAAACGGACTTCTTCGACGTCTCCACAGGCCACCATATCTGCCGTACGATGCGTGAAAAACGTTAGACAATCAGAGGGACAAGAGGCTGGAGGGGAGTGTGAAGAGATTACTTCTTGCCAAGCTTCTCGATCTTTTTGATCACGTACTTAGCATAGAGTTTGCACATGAAAGGGCCGACCTTCAAAAAGGGCGTCACCTCTTCCTTCAGAGGTACGAGTAGTGTGGGCTTACGTTTGCGATAGAGCATACGCATGGTGTCCGCGAGGGTGTCGCTGTTGTAGGTCTTGTGTTCTTTCAGAGCATGTGTAAGCAACAGCTTCATCGCCTTGGTGTGTGATTTGAGTAGAGCGTCATCGCTGGCAATCGCGATCAGGAGGAGTTCTCGCTCTTTAGCCTCTTTGGTTTGGAGCAGCTCTGCAAAGATCTTGGGTTGGTGCGTAGCCATCCATGCGATCGTCTTCGCCATCTTTTTGCGTGTGGAACCACTTGAGACCTTTGCGCCCCGCTTCAAGATCCCCTTGAGCATCATAGAGGCTGGCTTGCCGACCTTCTTGAGCTTACGCATGAGACTCCCCAAGCTGTACGATGAACCTGAGGCCAACGCCTTCTTGAGAGCAGGCGCGGCGATCGCAAAGCCAGCTTCTCCAGTTGAGAGGAGGAAGTCCGTCAACCGGCTCTTTTGATAGCTGTAAAACTTGAGCTTCTTCATCACTTCTGCGATGGGTTTTGCCGCGCTTTGGGCTTCCTTGGGAAATGACTTCAACACAGAGACAGCAGCCATGATGTGTTTTTTGGCGGCTTTGGGGTGAGAGATGACCTCAATCACAGCGTCTTTTGCAGGTAGAGCCTTTTCTTTCAGGAGCTTCAACCCGTCGAGATACATCTCGATCGCGTGGCTGTAGGGGACCTCCTCTTTTTTCAGCCCTTGCAACGCGGCACGTAACGCCTTCGCAGCGGTCTCGACACTCCTTTTTGCGTCATCACCAGCCACAAAGAGCGCACGTGCAGCCTCACTGCGAAGGGGTTCTTTTGCCGACTTGACCAGTCTCTGCAATGCGGGGTACGCCTGCTCAACTTTCATCTTGATAGCTGTGATGAGCACGACACCGAGCTTTTGTACCTTCTCATCCTTGCTCGCCAACATAGGGATGAGCTTTCCAACCACACTCTTGGCCTTGGGTCCAAGTTTTTTGAGGACTTTGGGGGCGACTTGTTTCTCGATATATGAGGCCTTGGGTGAAGACAGGATATCGACCATCGCGTTCGGGATGGTTGGACCGGCTTTGGCGAGCACCAGGACAAACTCTCGTGGGATCATATACTTCAACAATCCCAGATCTTTGAGCGCCTCTGTCGTCTTCATAGACTGAAGGAGCTCCTTGGCGAAAGGCGTCACCTCTTTCTCGCTGAGCTTCTTCAAGACATACAAGGCTCCAATCCGTTCACGGGCACGTGGTGAGGACAAGGCAACTTTCAAGGTGGGGTAGGCAGCTTTTCCCATCAAAGCGAGTCCCCACGCGGCGGCTCTTCGAGGATACTGTTTGGGAGCCACGAGCGCGGCTTTAAGCGCAGGCAAAGCCGCCTTCCCAAAGGCAGCACAGGCAGCCCCAAGCTGTCTCAGGTACTTGTCTCGTCGAGCGTAACTGTAATGACTCGCATATGGGGCTTTTTTGACCAGTATCACATCAACTGCGACGAGCGCTTTTGGACCAAAGCCTGCCATGAGAGGATAAAAATACTGTGCAGCGTCGCTTCTTCGCTCGATCACACGAAACATCGTGGGGAGATCGTTAACGGTCAGCGTTTTCAGCTTTGCTTTGGCCTCTGCGGCGGCTTTTTTGTCTCGGAAACTTTGGGCTGTTTCGACGAGTTTATAGAGCTTGTCTGCTGCCTCTTTTGTCGGTTTGGGGAGGGTTTTGAAGGTGTAATTGGCAAAGCCAACCTTCTCGTTGCCTTTGGCGTGTGTCTCGCCGATGTATCCAAACAACAGGAAACATACCCATCCAACAAGGAGAAACGGGGGAAATGTTCTGGGCCATGTCTTGCGCATAAAGTGTGTCCTTTCTCTTCAATGTTTAGTGCCAGCGTTCTTTCGAGCATCAAGTCGAATACCAATAGAATTTTGCACACGGTAAACACGAGAAAAAACGTAAAGACACAAAATGAAAGAGAAAATATCTTACACAAGAGACAGAACGAACGTGATGGGCATTTCACGCACATATCCCTTGAGGATGTAGGTGTCGGATTGTTTTGGAGTCAAAATGAGGAGCAAGGGGATGGTATGGAAGGCAGGAGAGCAAACCAGGTGTCAGACACCTTGCGAGCTGTTCGACTAGCGACCAGCAGCACGCTTGGATGCTTTGAGGGGGTTGATTTTCTTCGCGGGCTCTTTCTCGACAGCGTTCCAGGGAGCTTTCAACTCGCCTTTCTCGTATTTTTCGAGAGCTTCTTTGTTTTGGAATACCAATACGATCTCCCAGGAGCCCATTTTTTGCTCTGCAGGTGGGATTTTCACGTATGGTACAGAGTTTGTATCGAGCTCCTCGATGATCGTTTCGAGGGGTCGAACGTTAAGGTAAATAGCATCGCTTTCACATTGGAGGGCAATTGCTTGTGACATATGAAATCTCCGTAATCGAATTGATCGAGTTGTCATCCTATGTAGAAAGAGACTTCGCATTTTGTGCAGTTTGTGAATCTCTTTTCGCTTCTATTTCGGTCCGTTCTGGCTTTTTTGAGGACCAGAATGGCTTCCTATTCGAAAAAGGTATCTCGATCCTTTTTTCGAAAGGTCCAGGCACTTTAGCCAAGGAAAAGGGGGTTGTCAAGCAAAAACAGAAACCCCTTTCAACAGGTAGACTTCTTGGAGATACACAGCGAGCAAGAATCTCGCGGTTCAGGTACATCCAGCACACATGAAAGAGGTAGAAGACTCCCCCACCTCACCGAGTGCGCCGAACCAAGCCACCAACGACATCCGACAGACATATCGGTATAAAGGATGTTTGCGCAGAAAGTCACTCCCATCGTAAGCTTCTCCAACACCCATTGAGCGGCGTTCTCAAATTTTCGGAAAGTCTTGTACGAAAAGAAAGGATTGTATATCCTCTTCATCTAGTTGGCATAAACAACATCTACATCGCACACAAACGAATTGAGACGAATATGTTGAAGAGTTGGTATCGATATTTCCGTCCAGAGTACAAAAACCCAGAAGAACGCCGAAAGATGAACATGTTGATCGGAGCATCTTTCCTTGTGGGCTTTTGGGGTCCAGTGTTTATGTTTGTACTGTTTCTACTGGGCTACAAAAAATCTTCATATATCGCGCTTCTAGCTGGATTGGGAATGTTCTCCACTCCCTTTGTGTTGCGCCAAACAGGTTCACTTGGGCTCTCCGCGAATCTTGCACTCAGTGTGTATTTCGTTGCAGTATCATTATTGATCGGTTTACTCGGTGGGATCAGCTCTCCGATGCTCATACCGATGATCACTCTCCCTGTCGTGGCCTGGACGTTCGCACCACGACAACACAGAATCTTGTGGTTCTTTGCGACGATTGGCGTTTACATTTTTTACAGCGTCGGTCACCTATTGGGTTACACATTCTCTCCACCGCTGCCAAGAAGCACACATTTGCTGTTGCAGACATCATTGCTCATCGCCATCACAACTCTCGGTCTCTCCATTTTGTGGTTCCACGATGGTTTACGTTTGAGGCTCTACCAACAACTCGAATCCAAACATCAGGATCTACTTTACGCCCGCAACGCAGCGATACACGCCAATGAGGTAAAGAGCGCTTTTTTGGCCAATATATCACATGAACTCCACACTCCACTTAACATCATTATCGGATACAGTGAACTCCTGATAGAGGACGTAGAAGAGCAACCAGATCAACTACACGATCTTCAAAAAATTCATGGCGCAGGACACAACATGCTCTTACTGGTCAAAAACCTACTCGATTTTTCTCAGATCGAGACAGAACAGATCGAACTCAAAAACGAGAATGTACTCCTCACCCCCTTCTTCAAGGAACTCGAGGAAGCTTTGACTCCTTTGATCTGCAAGCACCAAAACACGCTCTCGTTCAAACAAGAGATCCTTCACCCAATCTGCACAGACAAACTCCGACTCAGACAGATCCTTTTTCACTTGCTCTCCAATGCCTGCAAATTCACAGAGAACGGAGCGATCCACTTACATTCTTATGTGGAGACAACCCCAACAGATGATTGGATGGTATTTGAGGTTCACGATACAGGGACAGGGATCAAAAGCGAACAGCTCGAACAGATCTTTCGTTCCTTTACGCAGGTGCAGCCAAATTCGGGCAAACATAGTGGGGCGGGAGTGGGACTCTCTATTGTACAACAGCTTTGCGAGATGATGGGAGGAAACATTCGCGCGATCAGCAATTATGGAGAAGGTTCGAGCTTCACAGTTCGCCTTCCACACCAACAAGCAACAGAGTAAATCGCTACGTGTCTTGTGACACGCAATAAAAAGTGTTTGTCTTTTCCGAAACATACACATTTTCGTCATTTTTCGCTTGACGGATAAGGGTTCCTGTGGTAAAGAAATTGTCCATTGTGCGAGACACAATGCAGCTTCTGGTGTAGCTCAGTCGGTAGAGCAAGTGGCTGTTAACCACTGGGTCGGGGGTTCGAAT
>MDTC01059849.1_pt1 | contig 28466 bp, 26 predicted proteins | sample 811181 | NCBI WGS metagenome assembly MDTC01 (sample SAMN05326644, study PRJNA326480) | marine metagenome | isolation source: seawater | place: Pacific Ocean: North | collected 2011 | reverse complement strand
TAAAAGAAAAAGAAATTCTTTGAGTGAAAATGATTGTAAAGAATTAAGCCTTGAAATTGCCAATAGATCTTTAAACATGAATCTTTGGGATTATACTAATTATCATATTTTTTTCCCTATTGAAAAAAACAATGAAATAGACACACAATTGATCATTCAGATTGTTCAAGGAAAAGATAAGAATGTAGTATTGCCTAAAACAAATTTTAACGATAAGACCATCACTAATTATCTTCTAACAGACGCTACCCTAATGACAATTAATAAATATGGAATTTCAGAACCACAGTCAGGAATTGTGATTAGTGAAAATCAATTAGACGTAGTTTTCGTTCCTTTATTATGTTTTGATAAACATGGCCATAGAGTGGGTTATGGGGGAGGTTATTACGACAGACTTTTAAAAAAATGCTCAGCAAAAACAATCAAAGTTGGGTTATCTTTTTTTGATCCAATTGAAAAGATTGAAAACATTACTCAAAGTGATATTAAAATGGACTACTGTGTTAGTCCCAATAAAACATATAAGTTTTAAGGAAAAATCCTTTTGCTAAACACAATCATTATACCAACTCCCGTGCTAATAGCGGTATCGGCAATATTAAAAACTGGCTCAAAAAAAGTAAAACTTTCTCCACCAATGTAGGGAATCCAGCTAGGCCAATTCCAAGTAAACATCGGGAATTGTAACATATCAACTACATGACCGTATAACAAAGATTCGTATCCATTTCCTGGACTAAATAAAGCTACGTTAAGGTAACTATCAGTAAAAAAATACCCATAAAAAACAGAATCAATTAAATTTCCTATTGCCCCTCCTAGAATTAAAGAAATACTTATAATTAAAAGTTTGTTTTCTCTTTTTTTAATACTATCGTTTAGCCAATAAAAGATGAAAGGAACTGCTATAATTCTAATAGAAGTTAGAATTAATTTACCGACTCTTTCGCTAATAAAAGGAATAAAGTCACTTATTTTAGCCCCCCAAGCCATTCCTTTGTTTTCAATAAAAAGAATTTTAAACCAACCCCAATCCATTAACACGTCAGAACTGTATAGTGTAAGAGGAAAATGAAGTTTTATATAAACTTTAGAAAATTGGTCTATTAATAAAACGAAAAATATTAATAAAACGGACTTATTCAAGCTCATATGAAAGTTTTAAAAAAAGAATAAATAAACTTAAGACATTCTATTTTTAGCCTCAATGCTCAAAGTAGCATGAGGAACTAGTTCTAGTCTTTTTTTATTTATCAACTTGCCATTATCTCTGCAAACCCCATAAGTTTTATTTTTGATTCTAATAAGGGCACTTTTTAAATCTCTAATAAATTTTTCTTGTCTTATAGCAAGCTGAGTGTTAGCTTCTTTTGACATAGTTTGTGATCCTTCTTCAAATGCTTTAAAAGTAGGGGAGGTGTCCTCTGTTCCATTGTTTCCATCATTCATATAAGCACTTTTAATTAATGCAAGATCTTTTTGTGCCTTTTCTATTTTTTCATCAATTAAAACTTTAAAATATTTTAAATCTTTATCAGAATAACGTGTACTAGCCATGATTAATTGTTTTTATGGATACTTAATTTAGTGTTTATATTGTCAAATTTGATTTCAATTCCATCAGACAAAAAATCTTCAAGAATTAGACTAACAGCTAAAGTTTCATTGACTATATAATCTCTATTTTCAAAAATAGCTTTTTCAATTATATTATCCTTCTGAATTTTCAAATTAATTTTATCAGTTACCAATAGACCTATTTCTTTTCTATGGTTTTGGATTCTGTTGACGAGCTCTCTTGCAATACCCTCATTTTTTAAACCCTCATTTAATTGCACATCTAAAGCTACAGTAATATTGCTTTCTGAAGCAACCAGCCAACCATGAATATCTTGAGAAATTACTTCTAAATCTGCTGGATCAAGTATAACTGTATCTTCCATTATACTTATAGAAATAGACTCCCCTTTTTCTATTTTTTCAATTTGACTACTTCCAAACTGATTTATTTGCTGTGTTGCAAGCGAAAGAAGTTTGCCTAATTTTGGACCTAAGCTTTTAAAATTGGGCTTTACTTTTTTAACTAAAATTTCAGAGGAATTGCTAATTAGTTCTATTTCTTTGACATTAACTTCTGACTTTATCAGGTTAGATATTTCTTCTATCTCTATTTTTTCATTAAAATTTGAATATGGAATCATTACTTTAGAAAGAGGTTGACGTACTTTAATCTTTTCTTTTTTTCTTAAAGAAAGGATCAAAGAGCAAATTATCTGTGCTTTTCTTATCTTTTTTTGGAGTTCTAAATCAATCAATTCACTATTTGATATTGGAAAAGTTGAATGATGAACAGAATTAAAGGATTCAAATTTTGTGTTAGAAATTAAATCGCAATATAAACGGTCCATAAAAAAAGGTGCAATGGGAGAGGATATTTTAGCTATCTCTATTAAACAAGTAAATAAAGTTTGGTAAGCACTAATTTTATCTCCTTGATAAGATCCTTTCCAAAACCTTCTTCTTGAGAGACGAACATACCAATTGCTTAAATATAACTGAACAAACTTAGAGATGGATCTAGCAGCTTTTGTGGGTTCATATTTTGAAAAATACTCATCAACTTCACTGATTAATGAATGAAGCTCAGAAATTATCCAACGATCTAGCTCTGGCTTGTCAATATTCTTAATTTCTTTTTCATTAAAATTAAAATTATCTATGTTGGCGTAAAGAGCGAAAAAGGAATATACATTGTATAATGTCCCAAAGAATTTGCGTTTACTTTCTTCAATTCCTTCAATATCAAATTTTAGATTATCCCATGGGTTGGCATTACTTATCATATACCATCTTGTAGCATCGGGACCATATTCTTCGATAGTTTTAAAAGGGTCCACTGCGTTTCCTAATCTTTTAGACATTTTTTGTCCATTTTTATCTAAAACAAGACCATTAGAGATTACATTTTTGTAGGAAATAGAATTAAAAACCATTGAACTAATAGCGTGAAGAGTATAAAACCATCCTCTGGTTTGATCTACTCCTTCTGCAATGTAATCGGCTGGAAAAGCAATATTATTGTCAATCATTTCCTTATTTTCAAAGGGATAATGCCATTGTGCGTATGGCATAGAGCCAGAATCAAACCACACATCAATTAAATCTGATTCACGAAACATTTTTTGTCTACTTTTAGAAGACAACACAATTTTGTCAACAATGTTTTTATGAAGATCAATTTTATCATAATTAGACTCTTCCATATTATTTATTTCAAAAGAATCAAATGGATCATATTTCATAAAACCTATTTCAATAGATTTTGAAATTTCATTTTTCAGCTCTTCAACAGATCCAATAATAATAGTTTCTTTAGAATCTTCAGTTCTCCAAATTGGGAGGGGAATTCCCCAAAATCTGGATCTTGAAAGGTTCCAGTCGTTTGCATTTGAAAGCCAATTCCCAAACCTTCCATCTCCTGTTGACTTTGGTTTCCAATTAATTGATTTATTGAGTTTTGTTAAAACATCTTTTTTTTCAGTTACTTTAATAAACCAAGAGTCAAGAGGGTAATAAAGTATAGGTTTGTCTGTTCTCCAACAATTGGGATAACTATGTAAATATTTTTCTACTTTAAAAGCCTTATTTTCCTCTTTTAATGTTATAGCAATCTCAACGTCTACAGATCTGTCAGGAATTCCATCGGAATTATTATAATATTCGTTTTTAACATACTTTCCTCCTAATTTTCCTAATTCAGGTCTAAATTTTCCTTGTAAATCAACCAGAGGAACTAATTGTTGATTTTTATCATAAATCAACATTGGAGGTATTTCTGGGGTTGCTTCTTTTGCTACTTTAGCATCGTCCGCACCAAAAGTTGGAGCAGTATGAACAATCCCTGTACCATCTTCAGTAGTTACAAAATCTCCTCCAATAACCCTGAATGCATTCTCTGAATTTTTGTAAGGTAAAGGAGCATCTTTCCATAATTGTTCGTATTTTATCCCTATTAATTCACTTCCAAGAAAGGAGTTTTTTATTATGTAAGGTATTTTAACTTTGGAATCAGAATTCCAATTTAAAGCTTTCTCGTTTTGAACTTCAATAAATGACCCTGAAAAAACTTTAGAAATCAAATCTTTTGCTAAAATCACATAGATTTGCTTTTTTGTGTACTGATTAAAAGTGGAAACAACGGAGTATTTAATTTTTGGGCCAACAGTTAAAGCTGTATTAGAGGGTAAGGTCCACGGTGTAGTAGTCCATGCTAAAAAACAAATGGAATCATAATTTTTTAATATATCAGGCAAAGTATTTTTTATAGCTTTAAATTGAGCGGTAACTGTGGTATCAGTTACATCTTGATAAGTTCCGGGTTGGTTTAATTCGTGAGAGCTTAATCCAGTTCCAGCTTTTGGAGAATAAGGTTGCACTGTGTATCCTTTGTAGATCAGTCCTTTGTCAAATAGCTCTTTTAATAGCCACCAAACTGATTCTATGTATTTGGGTTTGTAAGTAACATAAGGATTTTTCATGTCTACCCAGTAGCCCATTTTTTTTGTTAAGTCATTCCAAGCATCTGTGTAACGCATGACAGCTTTTTTACAAGCTTCATTGTAATCTTCAATAGTAATAGATTTACCAATGTTTTCTTTAGTAATTCCAAGTTCTTTTTCAACACTGAGTTCAATGGGTAGCCCATGAGTATCCCACCCTGCTTTTCGATTTACTTGGAATCCTTTTAGCGTTTTGTATCTACAAAAGATATCTTTAATACTTCTTGCCATGACATGGTGAATACCAGGCATTCCGTTGGCAGAGGGAGGTCCTTCATAAAAAACATATTTTGGTGCTCCTTCTCTTAAAGTAATGCTTTTCTCAAAAGATTTGTTAGAATCCCAATCTTTTAAAATTTCTTTAGCAATTTTTGAAAGATTTAATCTGTTATATTCCTTAAAAGCCATTTTTTTAAAATGAGATTTTGATAAGAAGCGAAAGTAACGATTTTAGATGAAATTTTTAAAACTTATGCTCTAAAACCAAATTTATATTTCTTCCTGGTGAAGATATTCCAGAAGCAAACTCACGATAATGAATATCAAAGATGTTATCAAATATTAAAGTAGCTTTTAAATTACTTGATAATTTACAAGAGGATGAAAATTTAAAAATTCCCCAAGATGGCATTCCGTAATATTTTAAAACATCATTTTTTAAATTTATCAATGGGGTTTCTTCGAGTCCGTCTTCTCCCCCAAGGCTATATTCCTCAGGGCTTTTAGATTGAGAGAACCTATAAGATAATTGCATTTTTAGATTGTTGCCAATCCATTTTAAATAAAAAGACCCAAATAATGGTGATATTGATGGTAATGGATTATACTTTTTTACACTTCCTCCTTCAGTATAAGTTATATTACTTTTGAAAAGAAGATTTTTTAAAACAGGAGTTTCTGCATCGAACGAAAAGCCATAAATGTATGCTTTACCTGCATTCACATTTGCCATAGTTATTACCTCATCTAGATTATAAATTATTGTTTTAGGATTTGGGGTAGACTGATCGTTTAAAATTTCAAAGTAGCTTCTTATGATGTGCTTTTCAATGTGTGTGTAATATAGGTTAATAGAAAAAGCAGTTGTTTTTTTATTAAAAAACTTAGTAACACCAAGTTCTGAACTATACGCGTATTCTGGTTTTAGTTTTTTATTAGGTACAGAGAGAATGCCCTTTTTCTCTCTTATTTTACCTAAATCATCAATATTAGGAGATCTAAAGCCACTGGAAAAATTTGCATTTACTTGCCAATCATTTTTTAATCTTGTGACATAACCGATACTTCCTGTAATTGAAGAGTTATTTGTTTTAATTGAATTTAAATTTGCATCAATTAAAGCTTCCTCTTTCCAATTAGCATTCAAGCTAGTAAAAGTATATCTCATCCCAAAGTTAAAATTAGATCTTTCCGTAAGGTCTTTTCTAAATTCGTAATAAGAAGCAACTGTACTGTAACTACTTCCTCCACTAGGATATCTAGTAGGAATTTTAAAAATTGAATTGGAGTCTGGGTTTGATGAAAGAATTAGATTGTTTTCTACAAGAGTTTCCCCAAAAGCATTTGAATTTACGTTATTATACGTGTATTCAAATCCATAAGAAAGACTAGAATTTTTTGTTTTAAATCCTGAAAAATCTGTATTTAAAGAAAAAACATTTACATTTTCTATTTGCGAGTTTAGGACAAGAGATTTAAACTTTCTGTTGTGTCGAGATTCTTTAATTTTTTGAAATGCCAAAACAATTGCACCCTTCTGTAACCATTTTTTATTTTTAGAAAAATTATAAGTAGATGAAAGTAATGTCCTTTTTTGTGGTCCGTAATACCATTGAGAATATTTAAGTTGGTTGTCGGAATCATTAAATTCATTTAATTTATCATAACGATCAATATCAGATGAGTTGGAGTGTTGTATATTGAAAATTATGTGAGAGGACTCTGAAATTTTTATATTTAATTTATGCAAAAAATCAAATTGTGAGTATCCTGTATTTTTTTGTGTTTTTGGATTTTCATTTATTAAATTTTTAGTATTTAATTTTTGCTTACTTAAAAAATAGTTATTTAATCCCCAATCTTTAAATCCATGATTTCTGTTTCCTCCCATAATAATATCACCAAAATCAGAGTATGAAAGGCTAGTAAAACTTGCCCATTTTTCTTTACTATACTCTAAATTCAAATTATTTACATTATGTTTTAAAACAGTATTAAACGAGTTAGATCCTTTAATAGTCCAAGTTTTTTGATTATTTATTTTAGGAGTTCGTGTATAAAAATGTACTACCCCTCCTAAAGCATCAGAACCATAACCTACAGATGAAGGTCCAAAAATTACTTCTGTTCTTTCCAGAGTGTTAGGGTCAATTGTAATTGCATTTTGAAGATGGCCAGATCTGTAGATAGCATTGTTCAATCTAACTCCGTCAACAACAAGCAAAACTCTGTTAGCTTCAAATCCTCTTATGACTGGGCTTCCCCCTCCTCCTTGTGTTTTTTGAATTCTAACCCCTCCCGCATAATTTAATAAATCAGCAGAAGTTTGAGGTAGGTCAAGTTCGGTTTTTTTAGCATTTATTAAAGAAACTTTTTTAGATAGTTTCTTTTTATCCTCTCTATTTCTTCCAACAGATAAAATAATTTCTGACAACATTTGGGTATTAGGATAAAGATAGAGTGTGGGTTGAGAAATTTCACTAAATGGAATTATTTGTTTTTCATATGAAACATGACTAAAAACAATAGTGTCTGATTTTTTAAAACCAGATAGATTTAACACTCCATCAAAATTTGAAAGAACACTTTTGGTTTGTTGTATGTTATATGCTGCTACATTAGGAATTAGAGTTTTTTCTTGAAAATCTTTAATTACCAATTTTTGAGAAAAAGTATATAAAGAACTCGTCAAAAAGACAATGAATAATACCTTATGCTTTTTTAAAAAGTTCATACATTATATTAAGTGACTGAGGCCTTTTAAAGTCTTCTAGGTGTATTTGCATATATTTTATTAAAAATTCTAATAATTCTTTTCTGTGAACTGAAGAATCAATTGTAATTCCAACTTCATCAAAATTTGTGCCTAAAAATTCTTTGAAATGTTTTATCACGTTTCCTTTATTAGAATTTCCATTTTTGGAATGACTACAGAAACTTCCGTTTTTGATATCAAATTCAGGGAGATGGATATTGCTTATATCTGGAGATATACCAAGATATTTTAAAAATTTAATTAAAAAATGAATGTGAAAATTAACATATTTAGAATTGGAATCGAGCCAAATTATTGATTCTTTTATAAAACTATACAGGGGCATGTTTTTTTCTTCTTCTCTAATACTTTTTGATAATATTTCAGATAAGAATAATACAAGTGCATTTTTAATAACATCGTAGGGAATAGTTTTATAGGGAAAAACTATTTTTGCACTTCGGATATTTTCTAGTTTTGCTGTATTTCTATGAACCGCATCAATTTCTATTATTGTTAATGGCTGAAATAACCCAATATTTAAAACACTTTTTTTTTGAGATCTTACTCCTCTAATTAAATATGATTTGACTCCATCAGATTGTGTCATACACTTAACTATAATGCTCGTTTCAGAATATTTTATTGAACTTAAAGCTATGGCTTCAGTTGATATTAACATTTTAGAAAATAGTATTTAAATAAAACTAAACCACACCTTGGGCTAGCATGGCGTCTGCAACCTTTATAAAACCAGCAATATTAGCTCCTTTTTCATAATTAATGTAGTCTTTTTCTTGTCCATGAGTGATACAAGAATTGTGAATATCTAACATTATGTCTTTTAATTTATTGTCAACTTCTTCTCTTGACCAACTATATCTTAATGAATTTTGAGCCATTTCAAGACCAGAAACAGCAACACCACCTGCATTTGATGCTTTCCCTGGTGCATATAAGATTTTATTTTTTCTAAAAACAGAAATTGCTTCAGGTGTGCAAGGCATATTAGCCCCTTCACTTATACAAAGGCAACCATTGTTTATTAAATTTTCAGCATCTTTTTTGTTTAATTCATTTTGAGTTGCGCAAGGCAAAGCAATGTCACAAGGAATTTTCCATGGGGTTTTACTTTTATAAAATTTAGCTGTCGGGTATTTTTTAACGTATTCAGAAATCCTTCCTCTTTTATTATTTTTCAAATCCATTACGTAATCTAGTTTTTCAAGATTTATTCCTTTTGAATCATAAATCGAACCTGATGAATCAGACAAGGAAACAACTTTTGCAGAAAGTTGAATACATTTTTCTGCCGCAAATTGAGCTACATTACCAGAGCCGGAAATAACTATTGTTTTCCCTTTTACAGAATTATTAACATGATTTAACATGTTTTCAGCAAAATAAACTGTTCCATAGCCAGTAGCTTCAGGTCTAATTAATGATCCTCCCCACGACAATCCTTTACCTGTTAAAACCCCAGTAAATTCTTTTTTTAATTTTTTATATTGACCAAACATATATCCAATTTCTCTACTACCTACCCCAATATCTCCTGCAGGAATATCAGTGTTTGGACCGATATATCTAAAAAGTTCAGTCATAAAACTTTGGCAAAATCTCATTATCTCACCATCACTTTTTCCTTTGGGGTCAAAATCGGAACCTCCTTTTCCTCCCCCCATAGGCAGAGTTGTTAAACTATTTTTAAAGACCTGCTCAAACCCCAAAAATTTTAAGATACTTAGATTTACCGAGGGATGAAACCTTAATCCACCCTTGTAAGGACCTATTGCTGAATTCATTTGAACTCGATAACCTCTGTTTACTCTTATTTCTCCACGGTCATCCACCCAGTTGACTCTAAACATTAGCACTCTTTCGGGTTCAACCATTCGCATTAATAAATTTTTACCATGGTAAATTTTATTTGAAATAATGTAGGGTATTACCGTTTCAGAAACTTCTCTTACTGCTTGCATAAATTCGGGTTCTTGAGAATTTCTTTGGGCGATTTCTGCAATAAATTCTTCTATATTTTTTTTCATATTGAAAATAATTTTTTTTGATAAAATTACCTATCTAAGTTAATCAATTAACTTGAATTAGTTTTTTAATTATCTAGTGCTTGTCTGAGATCAGAAATAAGATCATCTGCATCTTCAATCCCAACACTGAGTCGAATTAAAGAGTCAACAACGCCAGAGGCCTCTCTTTCTTTTTTTGGGATTGAGGCATGAGTCATGGAGGATGGATGTCCGGCAAGACTTTCAACTCCACCCAGAGATTCTGCTAAAGTAAAAATTTTCAATTTTTCAATTATTTCAATAGCTTTGTTATAGTCATTTCCTTTAGATGTAAAAGAGATCATAGCTCCAAAATCGAACATTTGATTTTTAGCAATTATGTGGTTGGGATGAAATTCAAATCCTGGCCAAAAAACCTTTTCAACATTGGGGTGATGATGTAAAAAAATGGCAATCTTTTTGGCATTATGGCAATGTCTTTCCATTCGAACGTGAAGAGTTTTTATGCCTCTTAAGGTTAGAAAACTATCCATTGGCCCACAAATTGCACCACTAGCATTTTGAATAAAATATAACTTATCTGCCAAAGCTTTGTCATTAACTATTAAAGCCCCCAAAACCACATCACTGTGTCCAGCGAGGTATTTTGTAGCTGAATGCATAACGATATCCGCCCCTAAATCTAAAGGTTGCTGTAAATATGGTGTTGCAAATGTATTATCTACTGCCAATAAAATTTTATTCGATGTAGCTAATTTGCTTAATGATTTTATATCAATTATATTCATCATTGGGTTTGTAGGAGTTTCTACCCATATCATTTTAGTATTAGAATTAATTAGGGTTTCTACTGAGCTAATATTATTCATGCCAGTAAAATGAAATTTAACTCCAAAGTTTTCAAATATTTTAGTAAATAACCTATAAGAGCCCCCATACAAATCATTAGTTGAAATCACTTCATCTCCAGGGTTCAATAATTTTAAAACAGCATCTATTGCAGCTAAACCAGACCCAAATGCTAGACCAAAATGCCCATTTTCAATACTTGCTAAAGAGCTTTCTAATGCATGTCTAGTTGGATTGTGAGTTCTACTATATTCATAACCTTTATGTTTACCTGGACTGGATTGTGAATAGGTAGAAGTTTGATATATTGGTGGCATAACTGATCCATAACCTTTTTCAGGAATTTGACCTCCATGAATAGTTTTTGTGTTGAATTTCATTTTGTCTTTACTTATCAATTAAATATTATTGTTCAAATATAAATTATCTTATAAGAATCTTATAATTTTAGTATTATAAAATCTTTTATGAAAAAAATATATTTTATATCAACATGTACAACATGTAAGAATATTATAAAAACATGGAACATAAGTGAAAGTTTTAATAAAATAGATTTAAAAAAACATCCATTAAAGGAGTCAGATTTAGAAGAATTATTTAATGTTTCAAAAAGCTATGAGTCGTTATTTAATAAAAGAGCGGTTTTGTTCAGAGAAATAAAAAAAAATTTAAAAAAAATCAATGAAAAAGATTATAAAAAAATGCTTTTATCACATTATAGTTTTTTAAAAAGACCTGTATTATTAATGAATGGAAAATTATTTATTGGAAATTCTAAAGAAACAGTAAAACAAGCCGAGTTGGAAATAAAATCTACATTTAATTTAAATAAAAATTAACTTTAATAATTCAATCAACATGTTTTGTAAATCAAACAATATGCTAAAAAAAATAATAAATTTTTTCTTTTTAATATTACTAAACTTGACTTTTTCTCAGGATAAATCTAAACTAACTGAAATTTGGGAGCCCATTCCAAAAAAAATAGAAGCATATGATTTTTCTAAGGCTCCTAGTGATGCTATCATTCTATTTGATGGAAAAAATTTTTCAAATTGGATTACACAATACTCAAATGAAGCTCCCAAATGGAAAATAAATAGTGACGGTTCCATGACGGTTGTAAATGGGACGGGAGGAATTAAGACAAAAGAATCATTCGGTTCTGTTCAGCTACATATTGAATGGAAAACAAGTCAAGGAAGTAGAAATAAAAAGCCTCAATATAATTCAAATAGTGGGGTGTTTTTACAAAGTAAATACGAACTTCAAGTTTTAGATAGTTATGAAAACCCAACATTTGTTAACGGTCAAGCAGGGTCGATATACAAACAACACGCTCCGTTAGTAAATTCAAGTAAAAAGCCAGGTGTGTGGCAATCATATGATATAATTTTTAATGCACCAAAATTTAAAAAAGACAAACTAATTAAACCAGCTTTTTTTACGGTATTTCAAAATGGAGTATTGATACAAAATCATGTTGAAGTTCAAGGGGCTACCACAAATGTTGGGTTGCCAAAGTATAATGCTCATAGAAATTTACCATTAGTTCTTCAAGACCATCCCTCTTTACCAATAAGTTTTAGAAATATTTGGATTAGAAAAATTAACGACTAAAGGACTAGTTTTTTTGTAACTTTGACAGCATGTTACAATCGATGACTGGCTTTGGAAATGCATCCATAGAATCTGAACTTGGAAAAATCTCCTTAGACATCAAATCCTTAAACGGTAAAAACTTAGATCTTAACTATAATTTGAATCCAATATTTAGAAATATTGAGAGTGAAATAAGATCAATTTTGACTAATCTTTTAAAGAGAGGAAAAGTGGATCTTAAAATTAATCTAAAGGTTTCAGGAAATAATTTTAAAACTAATTTAAATCACGATGTAATTAAATCTTACATTATTGAATTAAAAAAATTAGCAACAGCAAGTGACTCAGAATTTTTAAAGATAGCTGTTTCATTGCCAAATTCCATTGAAAACAATCGTCCAAATCTTGATGAAAAACTCACAGTAAGTGTAATAGAATTAGTTAAAGATGCGGTTAAAGAATTAATTGACTTTAGAGTTCAAGAGGGAAGTTCATTAAAAAAAGATCTTTTAGATAATATTGGATTGATTCAAGAAAAACTAGAGCAAATAGAAAAATTGGCACCAGAAAGAATAGAGTCAATCAAGGAAAGAATAAAAAAATCTCTTAATGCTTTAAAAATTGATTTAGACCTCATTCGGTTCGAGCAAGAATTAATTTATCATTTAGAAAAACTAGATATCAACGAAGAGGTTGTAAGGTTAAAAAATCATTTGATTTTTTTTAAAAAAACGATTAATGATAAGCAAATTGAAAAGGGGAAAAAGTTATCTTTTATTAGCCAAGAAATTGGAAGAGAAATAAATACTATTGGATCAAAATCTAATCATCTTTTAATGCAGCAAGTTGTTGTTGAAATGAAAAATGAATTAGAAAAAATTAAAGAGCAACTTCTGAATGTTTTATAATGTCTAAAGGAAAATGTATTATTTTTTCTGCTCCATCTGGAAGCGGAAAAACTACTTTAGTTAATTACTTGGTAGATCAAAATGATTTAAACTTAATTTTTTCTATTTCTGCCACAACTAGAAAAAAAAGAGAGAATGAGAGAAAAGATGTGGATTACATTTTTTTGAGTAAAGATAACTTTGATAAAAAACTTAAAAGAGGAGAGTTTTTAGAGCATGAAGAGGTTTACAAAGGGGTTTTTTATGGGACTCTTAAACAATCAGTCAATGATTTGTTAAAAAATCATAATGTAATATTTGATATCGATGTTGAGGGAGGTATAAAATTAAAAAATCAATTTAAAGAGAATGCTTTATCGGTTTTTGTGAAGCCTCCAAGCGTCGAAGAATTACAAATTAGATTAAAAAACCGCAATAAAGATTCTTTAAATTCCATTGATGTAAGAATATCAAAAGCTAATTACGAATTATCTAAAGAAAGTTATTTTGATCAGACGATAGTTAATGATGAATTGGAGTTTGCTAAAAATGAAGCATATAAGCTTGTAAATCAATTTTTAGAAAAAAAATGAAACAAATTGGTTTGTTTTTTGGCACATTTGATCCTCTTCACAATGGACATGTCTCAATTGCAAAATATTTTATTGAAAAATTATCTTTAGACAAATTATGGTTAGTCGTAACCCCACTAAATCCTTTCAAAAAACCTGATAAAATATCAGACGAAATGCAAAGATTAGAAATTGTTGAAAAATTTTGTGAAAACCAAGAAAAAATCATTTGTTCTAAAGTAGAATTTGAATTGTCTAAACCGAATTATACAGCAAATACAATAGATTATATAGTGGATAAGAATCCGGAAACTAAATTTTATATAATATTAGGAGAAGATAACTTAAACAGTTTGCATTTATGGAAAAATTCACAAAAAATATTGCAACATCAGATTTGTGTATATCCCAGAAAAAATTTATTAAAAAACAATAATAACTTGCTTAACCACAATATGGTAAAAATCTACGATGCACCCGTTATGGAAATATCTTCTACAGCCATAAGAGAAAGGTTACTCAAAAAACAATCTATAAAGCATCTTGTTCCCTCTGAAGTATATAGGAAGATGCAGTAAAATAAGCTTATAACTTATATATTTTAGTGATTTTTAACCAATTGTTAACAATTTGATTGGTTTTTTTTATTCAAATTGCACCCCCTTAGTTTAATAAATAATTTTATATAATGGAAAACAACAAAAAAGTTGATATTAAAGAGATCAACGAGAGAATTCAAAAGGAAAGTGCTTTTATAGATTTATTAACTTTAGAAATTAATAAGGTAATAATCGGTCAAAAACACATGATTGAAAGACTTTTAATAGGTCTTTTAGGTCAAGGTCATATACTTTTAGAAGGAGTTCCTGGTTTAGCAAAAACTTTAGCAATCAACTCACTTAGTAAAGCTGTGAAAGGAAGTTTTAGCAGAATTCAATTTACGCCTGATTTACTGCCCGCAGATGTTGTTGGTACCATGATTTATAATATGAAAGAAAATGATTTTTCAATAAAGAAAGGCCCAGTGTTTGCAAATTTTGTTTTGGCAGATGAAATTAATAGAGCTCCAGCAAAAGTACAGTCAGCATTGTTAGAGGCTATGCAAGAAAAACAAGTTACCATTGGAGACAAGTCTTTTAAGCTATCTCCACCATTTTTAGTGATGGCAACTCAAAACCCTGTTGAGCAGGAGGGGACTTACCCTTTACCTGAGGCTCAAGTAGATAGGTTTATGTTGAAAACAGTAATTGAATATCCAAACATAAAAGATGAACAGCAAATTGTAAGGGCCAATATTAATAATAGTTTTGGAGATATTAAGCCTGTAGTAACTGTTAAAGAAATTTTAAAAGCCCAAAATTCTGTTAGAATGGTATATATGGATGAAAAAATTGAACGATATATTCTTGATTTAATTTTCGCGACAAGATACCCTGAAAAATACGGATTAGAAGATTTGAAGCCTTTAATAAATTTTGGTGCTTCACCTAGGGGAAGTATAAATCTTGCAAATGCTTCCAGATGTTATGCTTTTATAAAAAGAAGAGGATACGTAATACCAGAAGATGTAAGAGCAGTAATACATGATGTTTTAAGGCACAGAATTGGGTTGACTTATGAAGCTGAAGCTGAAAATATTTCTTCTGAGAATATTATTAGCAAAATAGTCAATCATGTTGAAGTACCATAATTTTTTGATTAGTTAGAATTTTTAAACAATATTTAATTTCTTATAAGTGGAAACAAAAGATCTTTTAAAAAAAGTAAGAAAAATTGAAATAAAAACAAGAAGATTAAGTAATAATATTTTTGGTGGAGAATACCATAGTGCATTTAAAGGAAGGGGCATGACCTTTAGCGAGGTAAGAAATTATCAATTTGGTGATGATGTAAGGGCAATTGATTGGAATGTGACAGCTAGGTATAACGAACCATTTGTTAAGGTTTTTGAAGAAGAAAGAGAATTAACTTTGATGTTATTAGTTGACGTGAGTGGGTCCGAATTTTTTGGAACAGACTATGTTTTAAAGAAAAATATTGTTACTGAAATATCTGCAACATTAGCTTTTTCAGCACTTCAGAATAATGATAAAGTTGGTTTAATTTTATTTTCAGATACAGTAGAACTATATATCCCCCCGAGTAAAGGAAAAACACATGTTTTAAGAATAATTAGAGAGTTAATTGAATTCAAACCCTTAAGTAAAAAAACAGATATTGCAGAAGCTTTACAGTTTTTCATAGGTGTAATCAAAAAAAAATCTATAGCCTTTATTTTATCTGATTTTTTATCTGATAAATATGAAAAAACACTAAAAATTTGTGCTAATAAACATGATCTTACAGGTATAAGAATTTATGATAAAATGGAAGAGAGAATCCCTGACATGGGGATAGTTCCAATGCTTGATCAAGAAACGGATGAAGTGAAATTAGTAGACACATCTTCTTCAGCTCTTAGAAAAAAATACCAATCTTTTAATATGATTAATTCAATAAGATTTAATGAAGTATTTTCTAAAAATGGAGCTGGAACATTAAATTGTAGAACAGACGAGAGTTATGTTAAAAAATTACTTAGTTATTTTAAAAAACGTGGATAAATTAAGGTTAATTACTGTTTTTTTTATTTGCTTAAGTATTCCAATATTTTCGCAACAAGAACCCGTGTTAAATTCTTTTGTTGATAACACATCAATTAAAATAGGAGAAAAAATTAATTACGAAATAAAAATTAAGGTAGACACAAACTCTATTTTTAAATTTGAAGAAAACCAGCCTTTAAATTTTTTTGAAATAATTGAAGAGTTTGATTTAGATACTCTTAAAAAAGCAGGAGAAATTAATTTTATAAAAAGATTTTCAATTACTTGCTTTGAACCTGGATCATTATACTTAAAATCTCCCAAGATTTTAGTAGATAATGTGTTGTATTATTCCGATTCAATATTAATTGATGTTTTGAACGTAAAAGTAGATACTGTTAGTAAAAAATTCTTTGATATTAAAAACATAACTGAGCTACAAAAAAACAATGAGGGATGGTGGAAGAAATATTTTTTAGGAGGCCTTATTTTAACATTAATGTTTATTGGTTACAAACTTTATGAAAAGATAGTAAACACAAAATTAGAAAAAGAAAAAGTTCAGCCTCCAATTGAAAAAGCTATAATAGCACTAAAGCTACTTGAAGCCAAAGACCTAAAAGAACAGTTAGATTATAAGCAGTATTATTCGAAGCTTACCGAAATTGTAAAAAATTATTTTGAAGAAGATATCAGCATGGATGCTCTTGAGAGCACTACAGATGAATTAATTGATAAATTAGAATTATTGAAAGATGCAGGAAAACTTTCATTAAATATAGATACAATTCAAAATTTTAAAAGTGTTTTAAAAACAGCAGATTTAGTGAAGTTTGCTAAATCAAATCCTGGAATCGAATTAGCTTCTTCCGACAAAAAATTGCTTGAAACAGTCCTTCTAGATACCAAGAAAGCTATCCCTGAACCCTCAGAAGAAGAGTTATTGAAAAATAAAGAATATTTAGAAAAGTTTAAAAAAGAAAAAAGAAATAAAATAATAAAAAAGGTTTTTATCTATTTTTTTTCTTTTTCAATCTTAGCCCTAGCAACTTCTATAGGAATATATGGCTGGAAAAATGTCTCAGACACTTTGTTTGGTAATTCAACAAAAACTCTTTTAAAGAAAAACTGGGTGAAAAGCACTTATGGAGCACATCCAATTACCATACAAACACCTAATGTTTTAAAAAGGAAAGATTCTGAGCAAAATATCCAAAGTTTTGAATGGACATCCACAAACAGCAACATATCAGTCTTTCTTAAAATTCAGTCTAGTACTGAAAATATTAAACAAGAGGAAAGCCAAATTGTAGTTGATGAATTAATATTAGAGCTAGAGAAAATAGGAGGAAAAAACATCTTAACTAAACAAGAGGATATTTTTTTAGAAAATGGATCGCCTGCATTTAAATTTTTTGGATCTTTTGATTATCTCAATCAAGACGAGTTAGTTAAAAGAAAAGAATATATTTTTCTTAAGTTTCAAGAAAACAATGGGAAACAAATAGTTTTAATTGTATTTGAAAGAGATAATTCATACGCTGCAGAAATAGCAAAAAAGATTGAAGAATCTATAATATTTAAGATTGAATAATATGTTTAATAATTTGACATTTTATAGTCCTGAATTTTTATGGCTTTTGACTTTATTGCCATTATTTTTATTATGGAATTACATTTACAAAGACAAAAAAACTTCTTCATTAAAAATTTCATCCACTAAAGGATTTGGTCATAAAACTCTAAAAATAAAGTTTTTACCAATGCTAGATATTTTGAGATATTTAGCCATAATTTTTTTAATAATTGCGTTATCTAGACCACAAATTGTAGATGTTTCAACCAAAACAAAAACAAGTAAAGGAATAGATATTGTGATAGCTGTAGATGTTTCTTCAAGCATGTTAGCACAAGACCTAAAACCAAACAGACTTGATGCCTTAAAACTAGTAGCAAAAGAATTTATTAACGATAGATTAAGTGATAGAATAGGTTTGGTTGTTTATGCTGGGGAAAGTTATACTAAAACACCTGTAACATCTGACAAATCAGTTATTATAAAATCATTAGATGAAATAAATTTTGATGGAGTTATTGAAGATGGTACTGCTATAGGAATGGGCTTAGCAACCTCTGTCAATAGATTAAAAGATAGTAAAGCGAAAAGTAAAGTTATTATTCTTTTAACAGATGGAGTAAACAATTCTGGGTTTATTGATCCAAATACTGCAGCTGATTTAGCATTATCTTTTGGTATCAAAACCTATACTATAGGCTTAGGTAGTAATGGAAATGCATTAGCGCCAATTGCCATAAATCCAAACGGGACTTTTAGATATGGATTGACCAAAGTTGAAATTGATGAAAAATTATTAGAATCAATAGCTAAACAAACAGGGGGTCTTTATTTTAGAGCTACTGATAACGAAAGATTAAAAGATATTTACCAAGAAATTAATAAGCTTGAAAAAACTGAAGTAGAAGAATTTAAGTATTCAAATGCCCAAGAAATGTACAGAAGATTTGTTTTGATATCTTTTCTTTTTATCTTTTTAGAGTGGTTTTTGAGATTAACTATTTTTAAAAGCCTTTTATAATGTATCAGATTGAAGAACCTTTTTATTTTTATTTTTTATTAGTTGTTCCAGTATTATTCATTGGTTTTTTTATTCTTATTAGATGGAAAAAAGCTATTCAAAAAGAATACATTTCTGATGACTTATTTAAAAAATTGAGTCCGGAAAACTCTCAATTTAAACCAAAATTCAAACTATTTTTATTATCACTTGTTTTTATTTTTCTATCAATAGGATTAGTTAATCCAAAAATAGGAACTCAATTAAAAACGGTCAAAAGAGAGGGTGTTGATATTGTTTTTGCAATAGACGTGTCTAAAAGTATGTTGGCTGAAGATATTGCTCCCAATAGACTGGATAAAGCAAAAAGAATAGTTTCACAAACAATTAATGAATTAAGTTCTGATCGTGTGGGCATTATAGCATATGCCGCTTCTGCTTTACCTGTCTTACCTATTACCACAGATTACTCAACGGCGCGAATGTTTTTACAAGGATTAAACACAGATATGCTTTCCTCTCAAGGAACTGCTATATTAGAGGCTGTAAAGTTGGCTAAAGACTATTATGATGATGAGAGCCAAACAAATCGAGTTTTGTGTATTCTTTCTGATGGTGAAGACCATGAGTTTGAAAATCAAAATATTCCAAGTATTGTTCAAGAAATGGGAATAAGTATTTTTACAGTAGGATTAGGCTCAATTAAAGGGGCCCCTATCCCCATAAAATCCAATGGCGTAATAGAATCTTACAAAAAAAATTCAGAGGGTGATGTGGTTATAACAAAGCTTATTCCTCAGCTACTTAAAGAAGTCGCAACATCGAGTAATGGGATTTATATAAGTGGAGAAAATACTAAAACTGTAGTAGATAAAATAATTGAAAAACTAAAAGAAATGGATAAAAAAGAATTCGAATCAAAACAATTTGTTGCATACAAAGATCAATTTCAGTGGTTTATTGGTTTAGGGTTATTTTTTTTATGTTTGGAATTATTAGTTTTTGAAAAGAAAACATATTGGGTAAAAAAATTAAATTTATTTAATGAAAAAAATATATAAAGTTTTTTTGTTTTTATTTATTTCCTCAAATATCTTATCTCAAGAGGATTCTATAGACAAAACATCTAATAATTTAACTTTTGACGGAAATATAGAGTTCTCTGATAAAAATTTAATTGATGCGGAAATCCTGTATAGGCAGGCTATTTCTAAAGATTCGATGAACAATGTAGCTGTATATAATATGGGCAACTCATTTTATAGAAGCGGATTAAATAAAGAGGCATTAAATCAGTATAAATTGTCTATTAAAAATGCTAAAAATAAATATGATTTGTACAAATCATATCACAATTTAGGAGATGTTTACATGCAAAATAAAGATTACCAGAATGCCGTTAATTCATTTAAAAAAGCTTTACTCAACAATCCTGAAGATGATGAGACAAGGTATAATTATGCTTTAGCTAAGGAGTTGTTAAAAAACGACCAAAAAAATAAAAAGAACGACAAGAAGGATGACAAGAAGGATGACAAGAAGGATGACAAGAAAGATGAAAAGAAGGATGACAAGAAAGATGACAAAAAGGATGACAAAAAAGGTGATAAGAAGGATGACAAGAAGGATGACCAGAAAGATGACAAGAAGGATGACAAGAAGGATGATAAGAAAAAAGAAAATAAACCAAGGCCAAACCAAATTTCTCCGGAACAATTAAAAAACCTTTTAAAGGCCATGAATAATGAAGAAAAAAAGGTACAAGACAAGATTAATAAAAACAAAGTAAAAGGAGCTCCTAAAAAAAACAAAAAGGACTGGTAAATAAAAACAATGAGAATCAAGATCTTTTTTATATTATTTTTTACTTGTTACGCAAATATTTATTCGCAAAACCAAGATGTAAGTTTTGTTTCTGAAGTGAGTAAAAAGATGCTTGGGGTGAATGAAAATTTAAGAATTGATTTTAAAATGAATAAAGATGGAGATAATTTTGTAGCTCCAAATTTTGAAGGGTTTAGGGTTGTAGGAGGACCTAATCAATCAGTTAGTAATTCATATATTAACGGTAAAAGAACATTTTTAAAAATTTATTCATATTTCATTACTCCACTAAAAAAAGGGACCCTAACTATTGGACAAGCAACGATAGAAATTGACAATAAAATATATAAGACTATCCCAGTCAAAGTTAAAGTTTCAGAATCAGTAAATCTCAACAAAAGACCTAATGACGCTTCGTATGTTGTAAATGAAAATTTACATTTAGTTACTGAAGTTTCTAATAAAACCCCATATTTAAATCAAGGGCTTTCTGTTGTCTATAAGTTGTATTTTAGCCCACAAATAAATGTAACTAACGTAGGAGAAATTGATAGCCCAAAATTTAATGATTTTTGGTCTAATAATATAAAGATACCAAGACTTCAAATTGAAAGAGGCAATTATAAAGGGGAAAATTATAATTATGTTATTTGGAAAAAAATAGTGTTATATCCTCAAAAAAAAGGAAAATTAAATATTTCACCTTTGAGCTTAGACGTTTCAGTTGATGTCCCTACAAATAAAAGAGATTTTTTTGGAAATAGAATATATACACAAATACCTAAAACTGTAACAGCAGGAAACACAGAAATTAATGTTTTAAGCCTTCCTAAAAATACTCCAGATAATTTTAGTGGGGCTGTAGGGACATTTGATGTCGAATTAACGAGTACTAAAACAGAATTAAATGCATCAGAATCTCTTCAGATAACTTTAAAAGTAAAGGGGGAGGGTAATTTAAAATTGTTTTCTATTCCAGCGATAGAAACCCCTAACGCATTAGAAAAATACGAGCCTGAATATAAAGAAAATGTTAAAACAAGTATCAAAGGAATGTATGGAAATATATCAGATACATATACTTTGGTTCCTCAGTTTAAAGGAAAATATCCTATTAAACCCGTCGAGTTTGTCTATTTTAATCCTAACACAAAATCTTTTAAATCTATTTTTACAAAAGAAATTATTATAAACGTATTAGAGGGGCCTACATCATTTAATCAAAATAATACAACAGCAATATCCTCAAATAATATTTCAGTTGCCCAAAGTCAGTTTAAATTTTTAAAAACTAAACCAAATTTAATCCCATTAAAATCTAAAGATTTTATTTTTTCAAAATTTTTTTACGTAATTATTATAATTCCATTAGTTGTTATTTTATTAGTATTATTATTTTTTAGACCTAAAACATCTTTGTCGTCCGATGTTAAAGGTTTTAATTCAAGAAGAGCGAATAAACTGGCTAAAAAATATTTATCGGAAGCAAAAATTAATTTAACAAAAAAAGATATTTTTTATATCTCGTTAGAAAAAGCATTGCATAATTTTTTAAAATCTAAACTTTCAATTGAAACTTCCGACTTCACTAAAGAAAAGACAAGTGGATTAATGAAGAAAAAAAATATTGAAAATGAGTCCATCGAATTATTTATTAAGTTAATTGAAAATTGTGAGTATGCTAGATACACCCCAGCTTCGAATGTAACTATCAAAAATGATTATGAAAATGCAGTAAAAGTAATTTCAGAAATTGACAAACAGATTTAAAAATGAAAAAGTTACTCTTAATATTTTTTTTACTAAGCTCATCATTAGGACTTTCGCAAACAAACAATGAGTCACTTTTTAATAGTGGGGTAGACTTATACAATCAAGGAAAATATTTAGAAGCAATTAGCCAATTTGAATTAGTAATTGAAAATGGCGAACATTCTTATGCTTTATATTTTAATTTGGGGAATTCGTTTTATAAAATCAATGATATAGCAAATAGTATATTTTATTACGAGAAAGCACTAAAATTAAATCCTAATGAAAAAGATGTTATAAATAATTTATCGTATTCTCAAAATATGTTAATAGATAAGATAGATAAACTCCCAGTCAATCAGGTTTCTCAGTTTGTTAGTTCATTATCGAATACTTTAAGTATTAACCAATGGCTATTCTTTGGAATTACATTTTTATATCTTTTTTTGGCAACTTTTTTTCTTTATTATTTTAACAATAATACTAGAGCAAAGAAAAATTATTTTACTATTTCAACTTTTTTTTTAGTACTTTTTACTATTTTTCTCTTTATCGGAATAAATCGATTTGAAAATGAAAAAAACATTATTAGCGCAATAATTTTTAAAAATAAAATAGATTTTAGGGCTGAACCTAATTATAGAAGTGATATATTATTTAATTTACATGAAGGGACAAAGGTTATTGTAAAAGAAGAATTAAATGACTGGATTTTAATACAGATTTCTGATGGAAATAGCGGTTGGATTGAGTCTGAGTCAATTAAAAAAATTGATTGATTCCTTATTAGAATTAAAAAATTCAATCAGCTTATTCCCAACTTCTTTTATAGGATCATAAAAATATGAAGTTTCTAAAACCGAAGATTCAACTAGATTAAAAGAGGAATTTAAACTATCAAAAAAGACTAAGAATAAAGAGATAAATAATGTAAATTTTAATGAGCCAAAACACCCTCCGAGAATTTTATTGATAAAACCTAAAAAGACCATTTTAAGAATTTTAGTAACTCCTTTTCCAACGATTGAAATAAGTACTATAATAAATAGAAAAGTAAAAACAAAGGAAGCTATTTTTAGATAATTTTCATCTATGTCTCTAATTAGCTCAGGAAAATTCTTGGAAAAAAATATAAAAGTAAAATCGGAAAACTTGATAGATCCATAAACTCCTAATATCAAAGCAAGAACTGAGGAGAGTTCCATCACTAAGCCTTTACTATATCCCCTTACAAATCCAAAAACGAGTAAAGAAGCGATAAAAATATCTAAGTAATTCAATATTTTATTTACAAATATAAGTATATTGTTGGTTAGTGAATTAGATAATGGATAAACAAAAAAAATTAAAATTTAAGTGGGAGAAAATATTATTTTTTCTACAAAAAAAATTTAACGATGGCCAGAATTTAGATATCGAAGGAGTTATTTATCTAATAGGTTTACAGGAATTTGGCAATGTAGATTATAAATTCAGAAAAGATCAAAAAATTGATTTGATGCATATTGCCATCTGTCGACTTCTTGAACCTTTTGGATATTATCAATTTAGTTATACTGATGAGGACGGTTGGCCACATTACAAAATACTTACTAAGCTTCCTAATTTAAAATCTGGAGAGCAAGCTCTTTTAATGAAAGAAGCAATAGTAAATTATTTTTCAGAAAAACAATTAATACAATAGTTAAAACCTTATTTTTGAATAATATTTTTATTGATGATATCTGAGATTGAAAAAAAAATAAAAGAAGCATCTAACTTTAAAGTTGAGGATTTAAATAGTCTAGAAGATTTTAGAATTAAATTTTTAGGAAAAAAAGGTTATATATCATATTTTTTCTCTGAATTCAAAAAAATCAACAATTCTGAAAAAAAAGCATACGGATTAGCTATTAATGAGTTAAAAAAAATTGCACTTAAAAAAATAGATGACTTTAAGACTAAAGTAAATTCTAAAAAAAAATCTAATATAAAACAAGAGGATTTAACCCGACCGGTTTCTTTATTAGAGTTGGGTTCAAGACATCCCATTTCCATAATAAGAGACAAAATAATAGATATCTTTTATAAAATCGGGTTTAATATTTCTGAAGGTCCTGAAATGGAAGATGACTGGCATAATTTTACAGCATTAAATTTACCACATCATCATCCCGCTAGAGATATGCAGGACACTTTCTTTATAAATAAGGACCCAGACATTTTATTAAGGACACATACTTCTTCTGTACAGATTCGTCATATGGAAGCTAATAAACCCCCAATTCGAACGATATCACCAGGCAGAGTATATAGAAATGAGGACATATCTTCAAGATCTCATTGTTTTTTTCATCAAATTGAAGGATTATACATTGACAATCAAGTTTCGTTTGCAGATTTAAAACAAACATTAATTTATTTCACTAAAGAGCTTTTCGGAAAATCTAAAATAAGGTTAAGACCGTCTTATTTCCCTTTTACAGAGCCAAGCGCAGAAGTAGATATATATTGGGGACTAAATTCAGAAACAGACCATAGGATCACTAAAGGAACAGGCTGGTTGGAAATAATGGGATGTGGAATGGTAGACCCAAATGTTTTGGAAAATTGTAAAATTGACTCCAAAGAATATTCTGGATTTGCTTTTGGAATGGGAATTGAAAGAATAACAATGTTGTTATATCAAATTGAAGACATTAGAATTTTATACGAAAATGACGTCAGATTTTTAAGTCAGTTTAAAAATTCAATTTAATTTATCAGCTAGATTTTTCAAAGATTTTTTAGGACTTACACTTTTATATAGAATATCATAAGCAGTATTTATTATATCAAAGTTTAATTTGTTTTCTAATCCAATATTGTGCGCATTTTTGGTTGCATAGTAGCCTTCAGAAATCATGGACATCTCGGAAATAGCTGCTTTCAGTGAATATCCTTTTCCTAACATATTCCCTAAAGTTCTGTTTCTGCTAAATGAAGAGTAGCAGGTTACAAGTAAATCTCCTAAATACTCTGTATCGTTTATATCTCTTTTGATCTTGTAAATAGCTTTAATAAACTCCTTCATTTCTCTTACGGAATTACTTATCAAAACACTTTGAAAATTATCTCCGTAACCTAATCCGTTAGAAATACCAACTACTATTGCATATATGTTTTTTAACATGGCAGCATACTCTACACCCATATTATCGTTAGATAATTTAGCTTTAACAAAGTTAGTGTCAAGAGATTTTCTCATGGATTCGCCAGCCTCTTTATTTTTACAAGCTACTGTTAAATAAGATAATTTTTCGAGAGCTACTTCTTCAGCATGACATGGGCCAGTAATTATTCCAATTTGTGAAAACGGAACATTATAAACTAGATTTAGATGTTCACTTACTATCAAGTGAGATTCTGGCACTACCCCTTTTAAGGCAGAAAAAATTATTTTTTTTCTTAAAGACGATTTAATTTTTTTTAATTCAGAATCTAAGAATGGTGACGGAATAGCTAATATTATTACATCAGAGTCTTTTACAGTTTCTTCAATGCAAGAACTAAGTTTTATTTTATTAGTGTTTAAGACTAAAGAACTTAAATAATTGGGGTTTTTTTTGTGTTTATTAATATATTCAACGTTTTCTTCATTTCTTAAATACCAATTTATAGAAGGATTTTTTTCTAATAATATTTTCACAATAGCGGTTCCCCAACTTCCTCCGCCTAAAACACCATATTTTTTTTTCATAGTTAAAGATTAACAAAATTTTGGGAAATGAAAGTATAAAAATAATTTATATTTAAATAATTAAAATTTAATTTCATAAATAGTTTGGTTTTTCTTAAGCACCCTCTTTTATTAGAGGGTGTTTTATTATATTAAATCCAAGTATTTAACTATCAGAAGAGATAGGCCTGAAAAGTAAAATACAAAAAGTCTTAAAACCTTTTTGTAATTAATATTAGATTTTTTGTGTAAGGACCAGCCAACTGTAATTATTATTGTTGAAAGTAGATTTATCAAATGAGGAGTTAAGAAGAAAAGATCATTATTTTGATCAATTATATATTCTTTTTCTTTAAACAAAAAAGATAAAACCAGGTTAAATAAATAAATAAAAAATCCTATGATAAAAAAAAGATGATTAAAAACAAGAGTAAAAATTGTTATTCTAAGATCAAAAAAAGTAAATATTTTTTTTGAAACTAATGCATAAAAAGAGTTCATAACCACTGCAAAGATGCTAATAATCACCAGAGCTTCCCAATAGTAATATAACTGAATAAAACCACTAAAGAACAGTTTTAGATCCATATCAATATCCGTTAGCTTTCAATAATTTTTTTGTGTAATTTCTGGAAGGGTTTTTAAATAATTTATCAGTTTCACTCACCTCTTCAATAACTCCTTTTTTTAAAATTATTACCCTGTCACACATGTATTTTATAATTGAAAGATCATGTGAAATAAATAGAAATGTGAAAGAAAATTTTTCTTTCAGGTTATTTAGTAAATTCAACACTTGAGCTTGAACAGATACATCTAATGCCGAAACAGATTCATCACAAATAAGAACGTCGGGACTTAGCGATAAGGCTCTCGCTATTACGATTCTTTGTCTTTGTCCGCCAGAAAATTCTCTGGGATATTTTTTAAAATCACTTTTTTGTAGCCCTACATCCTCAAGAAGTTGATCGACCCTAGAAGATCTTTCTTCATCGTTTTCATAAATGTTGTGCGCAATCATTGGTTCCATAATTGAATTGCCTATTCTTATTTCAGGATTTAGTGAGGAGTAAGGATCCTGAAAAACTAATTGAATACTTTTTCTAAAATCAATATTATTATATTTTTTTATGTCAATGTTTTTATAAAAAATCTCTCCCTTTCTATAATTATTTATATTTAAAATGGATTTTACGATCGTTGACTTTCCTGATCCGGATTCTCCAATTAAACCTAAAGTTTCTCCCTTATATATGTCGAAATTTATATTAGATAAAATTAATTTTTCATTATAAGAAAAACTTAAGTTTTTTACTTTTAATACAGCCTCTTTACTATATATTTTTTGATGTCTTTCTTCTCGATCCTTTTTAGAAATTAAAGGATATTTTTTAAGTTTATTTTCTATGGTTGGTAATCTTTCAGGCCTAATTTTTTTTGGGGTTCTAGAATTCAAAAGCATTTTAGTGTATGCATTTTGAGGGTTATTAAAAACTTGGGAAGTTTCACCTGACTCTACAACAACACCCTTATTTAAGACAATGATATTATTTGCAAATTTAGAAACTAGATTAAGATCATGAGAGACGAAAATTAGACTCATTTTAGTTTTTTCTTGTATCTCTTTTAAAAGACAAATTATTTCTCCTTTTACTATTCCGTCTAATGAAGTGGTAGGTTCATCAGCAATTAGAATTTTTGGATCACATGAAATTGCTATTGCAATCATGACTCTTTGTTGTTGACCTCCACTTAACTCGTGAGGATATTTGTTAAAGACAACCTTAGGATTTTTTAATCGGACTTTTTGAAACAAATCTAAAACGTGCAAGACACTTTTTTTGGGCTTTATAATTTTATGCTTTAGTATTGTTTCTATGACTTGGTTGCCGCATTTCATGCTTGGATTTAACGAACTCATTGGTTCTTGAAAAATCATCGAAATTTGAGAGCCTCTTATTTTTTCGAATTCTTTATTAGACATAGAATCGATCCTATCTCCATTAAAAAAAATCTTACCCTTTTGTTGTAGTTTTTTTGAATTGAAAAGATTAATAATTGAAAAAGCGGTTATAGATTTTCCACTTCCAGATTCTCCTACAAACGCTAAAATCTCATTTTTTTGTAATTCAAAAGAAATTTTTTCTAAAATGGTTGAATTTGAAATAGTAACATTTAAGTTTTTTACGGAAAGTAGACTTGGAGATTTCAAATTTCGACATTAATCATTTTAAAAGCTTCTTCAATGTAGATTCTTTCCTCTCCCTTTTCTTCCAATCTGCCTAAACGAACAATAATTATATTTTCTTTTGGAAATACAATTACATATTGACCTAGATGACCTCTCATGGAAAAGTATTTTTTTTCTTTAAAGTTTCCAAGCCAAAATCCATAGCCATATTGTGGGCTTGATGAAAATCTAGCTTTTAGAGAATTTTCTACAAAAGTGGAGTCTAACAAGCTCTCGCCATTCCAAACCCCCTTGTCTTTGTAAAGTTTGCCAAATCTTGCAAAATCTCTTGCATTAGAATTAAAACAACAATATGCTTTTTCCGT
>MDTC01134498.1_pt1 | contig 28468 bp, 22 predicted proteins | sample 811181 | NCBI WGS metagenome assembly MDTC01 (sample SAMN05326644, study PRJNA326480) | marine metagenome | isolation source: seawater | place: Pacific Ocean: North | collected 2011 | reverse complement strand
TTTATTGTCATCAATAATGTTGTCTTCATCTTCTACGCCTTGTCCTTTATTGTCATCAATAATGTTGTCTTCATCTTCTACGTCTTGTCCTTTAGTTTCTTCTACTCCTTTATTGTCATCAATAATGTTGTCTTCATCTTCTTCATCTTCTATGCCTTGTCCTTTAGTTTCTTCTACTCCATCATCTCCAGTATTGTCATGTTCTTCCGCTTCTCCTTTATGAAAGTCAAAATATTGTGTTTCTATAACATTGATCACATCCTGCGGCTTCGTGTCCTCAAACACATCTTGCAACACATACTTGCTTCTTTTTGCTCCAAGTTTTTTGAAGTATTGCAATAAAAACTTCTCCAATAGAATTATTTCTGTCTTTGTAATTGTATAGGAAACCTGTGAATCAAAAACATTTAAAAGGGAGTCCAAGACATTATACCGAACGATTTCATTTTTCAACAAATCAAAAGTCAGTGATGATATATACTTGTCGTCGTTTGGTTCATTTGAGTACAAGTTGAATTCCGGTATAAGCATCTTTGTAAGCCCATCTTCTTCAACAATGCAGTAATCCTCACTTTCTTGTCCTTTCACATGACATAAGTTTACTTCATTCAATGTCAGAAACATATCTTGTTTATCAGAAACAAATGTAAAGTTTTCATCAGTTAAACCTTTCAAGATGCTGTACAATTCAAGGTACCCTGATTCAAAATTTTCATTTTTCAATATTTCTCTAATGTTCTTTTTTCGTTTCAAATCCTTCGATAACACATGCTTCATTGTATTAACGTATGCATTGTATAATTCATTTTCTATCATCAACCCCATACTCAATTTGGCTTTTGGATCAGTTATTCCTTGGCGAGTCAATAATATTTTGTCAATGTCAGAATGAACATAACCTTCATATTCTTCAATATCATTTGTAGTTTGACGAATTTCTTTGGGAGGATCTATTTTTACAAACTGATTACTCAAAGTCAAGAACCCAACCACCATGCCATTCTCTGTTATTTTGAATTTAGGCAAACACTTTACATTTTTGCTCGCCTTGTGATAAAATTCGGAAAGAAATGTTTTAGTACTTTCATAATCACGCCAATATGTATCATCTATGAACGTAAACTCATAATCATGATGAAGAGGAGATGGCGCAATCGGAACATAGAATTTTGAATCTACATGTTCTTTATGCGATGCAAGAATAGCTATCGCCTTATTATCAAAATTCATTATTTGTGTATGAATATTGTATGATTTCATTACATTTGCATTGGCTATCAATTCCGAAAATGTAATATTGTCTTCATATTCATAATTATATTTGTTCCCTGTTTTAGTTTTGTAACATTTTCCCTTGATGTTATACATTATTGCTTTCATAACTACCCACATATCATTGCTGAGTTTTGTTATCTTTTCGGGAGATAAGATGCATTCAAATTTTTTGGGTTGTTTCTGTTTTTTTATTTCCGGCTTTTCTATTCCAACCGGTTCAAACATTTTTCGTTTTTGATATATTATCAAAGTTCTATTTTTCTCACTATAGCTGAAATTAGAATGACTAGACGTAGGACAAACAATACTTACATTGCTCGTTATATCATCATCATTATTTCTCAGAATAACCAAATTGATATGAGGATGCTCATTTTCGTCTGGCAATGGAAACAATATCCCGGAAAATATAATATCCCACAAATAAAAATAATCAATATATTCATCATCGTTTTCTAAATATTTCATAAAGTTTTCGTATCCATTGATTAAATGATTTAATCTGACGTCTTGTTGTTCTTTTTTGTATTTTTTGAAAATTTTGTATTTACTATATTTATCATTGTTATCAGTATAGATTGTCTTATCATCTTTATTGTGAAACAAATTAGGTATATTGCCATTGTGAAAATTTAAAATATTGTCAATTGTCACTTTTTCTTTTATTTTCTGAATTACGAATTTTACGGGATCATTTTTGTCATCATATTCCTCACTCACATAAGCCAATGCAATTAAAAATGATTTCTTTTCGTTATTTTTAATACCAGCCCGGTATATCACTTCTTCGTTTGGGGCATGATCCATCCCCAAGAACATCTCCATGGACAATGGTAACTTCCCATATCGATCCTTTGGGAGAGGGAATTTAGTTCCGTCCAATGGATATTCTGCACTATGTTGTCTTTCCTCCTTTTTACTATTCTTGAGAAACTCAATCACTTCGTCTTGATCCGTAATATTTGCGTCTTCAATCATTCTCATTTGTTCTTCGGCTTCTTTGATAACTTGCGCTTGTTTTGTTCCATCTTTCAAACTAAAACAACACGGAAGAAAATATCCATATTTATTTTTCCCAGTTTGGATGAATCCGGGGGTAGTCCACTTATCAGTTAGTTTATGAATAAATTTCCCGTCGTCCAAGTCCACTTCTTTCGCCCCCTCTGGAATCAAATGTTTAGAGTCAACATCTTCTTCTTTTACAGGCGCCATTTCTTTGAAGTTCCAATATTTTGGGCACATATAGTAATATGTTTCTTTTTTGGGATTGGTACTGTATTTTATAATTTTATCATAAGACCCAGGATATTTCTCATCTATTTCTTTTTTCTCTTCTTCCGTAATAATTACAGGTTGCCTTTTTGTCCATGTTGGACATATACGACTGTATGCACTAAATTCTCCACGGGTTCCTTCTGGTTTAAACAGTAACGGTTGGTATTTAATCATTCGATTGGAGAGTTTGCTTTTGTTTTTAAGTTTCACCTTTTCACCTCCTCCAAATTGACTACCAAAACTATCATTGCCACTTTCATTTCCTTCTTCATCAGATTCTTCCTCATCAGATGTCTGTTCTATTGTCACGACCGGCTCATCTTCTTCATCTTCTACTCCATCTTCTTCTCCACCATTATCTCCATTAACTTCATTTGCATCTTCATCGGATTCGTCAACTGAATTGGGTTCTACTTTGATTTCTTCGTTGTCTGATTCATCATTGCCTTCGGTCATTGTTTGCTCTTTCGTTTCATTTAGTTCCTCTTCATAGTCCGTATCAATGTCTGTAATATCCGAAACAGCGTCACTTTCACGTATTGTCGACACTTGCGATATGTTGTCTAGTTCATTTTTCATTTCAGTTCCGTTGGGTGCTTCATCTTCCTGAATTTTGTCATCTTCTTTCGCCTCTTCTCCTTCCGCGTCTTCTTCATCTTCTCCTTCCGTGACTTCTTCATCTTCTCCTTCCGTGTCTTCTTCGTCTTCTCCTTCCATCTCTTCTGCTTCAGCCCCGTCTCCTTCATCTTGTTCATCTTCATCTTCTCCTTCATCTTGTTCATCCGGTTCTCCTTCATCTTCTCCTTCATCTTGTTCATCCGGTTCTTCTTCATCTTCTCCTTCATCTTGTTCATCCTCATCCTCATCCTTGGATTTTTTCATTTTTAAAAGAGATGAGAACATATCATCGAAGTTTGTATTCTCTTGTTCATTACCTTGATCTTCCTCTTGTGCATAGTTATCATCCTTTACTATGACATCCTTTACTTCCCCCTGTTTCTTCACAAATTCATCAAAATACTTGTGGACAATGGTTGAATCAACTGACTTGGAGTGAATGCTCAATAGATTGGTTACGAACATCAAAATTATGTTTATATAATCAAATCTGTTCACCAATTTTATCTCCAAGACAACATTTCTTTCATCTTTAAATTCTATATCAAATCCAGGATTATGAAGCTTGTTTATATCTTTTTTGTATATTCTTTTTTCACCATCTTGTTTCATGTGATCAGACACACGGATGGTTTCCATGAAATCATTAAAATATTTTTTCATTTTTTCTTCATTATTTTTGAAAAACATATCAGCACATTGTTCAATAATGTAATTTGGGTCCATGTTTTTTTTCAACATTTTTGTAATTGTCGTATCAAGATCGTTCATTTTGTCATAGTTTGATACACGCTTATAATTAAAAATATTCTGTCGCGAATTGGAAACTTTTGTCAAAATACCAGGAAAGTATCTTGTATCCATCTTGTTCTTTCGTTGTTTTGAATTTACCATGTATTGTATTTCATTAATTTCAATATTTTCGTCCATTATATTATCGAATTCTTTGTATACTAAGGATGTAGGATCAAAATATTTAATAAATAATGAAAGTATCTTATTCAATATATTTGCACAATACATTGTTAAATTGTCAAAGCTGTTGATATCATAATCAATATTTTCAAAACTACAATAAATTTCCCCTTTCGAGTTCACATGAAACATTGTTGTCTTTTTCTTGTCTAATATAATCAGCGAAACAGATGTTTCCTTTTTAATTTTGTCTTTGTATTTTTTAATTTGTTTTATAGGAAAGTACGGTATCTTGTTTCCATATTTGTCTTTGTTTGGACAATACAACCGATAAACATTCTCTAACTTCATACCCGGATTTAACTTGGCAAGAGGCATCGTTTTATTACATTGAAGTTTCTTGAAAAATATCTCTAGTGGGAAAGTAATTGGACTTTTGGGATTGTAACTGAATTCAATTTTTGCTATTCTAGTATTTTCACTGAGGTTTCCTATCATTCTGCTTGAATATTCATTATAAAACGAAATATGGGCATCTACAATGTTATTATAAGCTTCGTATTTTGTTTGCATTGATTGATCGCGTGGTTCTACGTTCGCCATCGAAAATATTGTTTTAGAGTGCAACGATTTGAAGTATATATTCATAGTGTCCTCCAATGACAACGAGACATTGCTCTTTATGTATTTGAAATAGTCTTCCACGTGAATACCATATATTACATTATTATCAATTGCACCACACTCAAATAAAAGATCTGATTTTTTTTCATTTACGTTTAAATAGAAATAGTTGAACGTATTCTCAAATGGATTCACGACGAATTTGTGATATTTTGTTTTATATTCTAATCCCAGTGGAATGTTAGTTGTCACATCAATATATTCACCTAATTTTTCATTGATATCCTCCACCGAATATTGTTGTTGTATACCAATATCGTTATCATCAATATTAAAGTTTTTAAGTATCGTAACAAGAGAATTGTAAGAAACATAGCCATCAGTATGTTTATTATTATTTAAAATCTCGCGAACATTTATCCTCTCAACTCGTCGAATGAAAAAGTAATAATTTTCAATATTGTTATCATTCAATTGAGATACAAGTTTAAATTTCACATTTTCAATTACGTCATCTTTGTAAATATTTGTATTTTGAAATTGTACGTTGACATTTTTCTCTTTGAAAGGTAAAGCTTCATCATATTCGTTATCACTTTTTGAATAATAAATTGCTTTCGAAATTTCATTGTCACTATTCAACAAATATAGTTTAAAAGGTTCGTAATTCATTTATATATACAATACAAGATTTAATATGGAAAAAACTTTAAATATTATTGCATGCTGTGACAACAAAATGGGTATTGGAATAGACAATAAGTTGCCGTGGAGTATATCAAGTGAGATGAAAATATTCAAAGAAAAGACAATTGGTAATGGGAACAATTGTGTTATCATGGGGAAAAATACATACTTAAGTGTACCTGAAAAGTATCGTCCACTTTCTGAGAGGTATAACTGCATTGTGTCAAGCAATTATGAATTGTCAGAAAATAAAACCGATTGTAGATTGTTGAGAAATTTGAATGCAGATCTTATCTCTTTATTAAATTGCACTAATTACAAGACATATTGGATCATTGGTGGTTCAAGCGTTTATCACGAAATAATGGCATACTATCCGCATTTAGTGAACGAAATACATATTTCAATATTGCAAGATGATTACAAATGCAATAAATTTTTTCCAATCATCGACAAATCCAAATTTGTTTTAAAAGACAAAAGTCAAAATGAAAAGGACAAGTATACACACTTTGTTTATAAAAATAATTGTGCTAATTGTAAATAGAATCTGGTAATGAAGTTGAAGTATTTGTAGTTAGTAATGAAGTTTGAGTCTTTGGAGTATTTGTAGTTAGTAATGAAGTTTGAGTCTTTGGAGTATTTGAACCATTGTTGAACAATTTATTATACTTAGAACTTCTGTCATCTGGCATTGAGTTGTAATGATGCGATTCTTCAAGCGGGGATAATCCTGTTTTCATTGTTTTAGACGGGAGTTTTTCATTTCTGTTTTGTCTTTTTTTTGACTTTGATCGTTTCCTTTTTTTTGTCATTCTCTTTTTTTTGAAGACCTTGTCACTACTAACAAAACCTTCGCCATTACAACATGGACATATTTTTAAAACTTTGCTTTTCATTATACATGATACATATATTATTAGTGATCAAAATAAGGATTATCTTTTATTTTCATACCACAGTAATTTGTTTCTTTTTTTTTGTAATCAACGGGATTGTAAATCCCCACTTTCTCGGATTCTTGTAGTAAAAATTTAAAGTTATCCCAAAACTCTTTCGTATGTCCAATTGACTTGGTTGCTAAATGCGACAACTCATGTAGCGCAACAAACATCAACGTATTTTGGTCAATGAGATTGTCAACATCTTTTTTATCTTCGCCTAAACAAAACGCAATTTTCTCTCCTTTATTCTCACTGTATGCGGTATATTCGCTCGTTGGCAAAATCTCCTTTATCTTGCGAGGGTTATAATTTTTATTCAACAAAGATACATTTTCTCGTTCAGGAAAATGTTCATCTAAATATTTAACCAATTTGGTCATGTTCTGTGTAGTTTCCGCTAATAGATTGCTGGCTTTTTTTAAATTTTTCCGTTCGCGAACACAATATTTCTTGCCGTCGGTATCCGAAACTATACATGTTAACTGAAATAAATCACTGTCATAATAAATTTTTATAGAAATAAAAATTGTCATAAAGACAAGCACATAACAAACCAAATCTTCATTCATTATTATTTAAATAGAAATTAAATAAATTTTATTTAAATAACCAACTAAACAGCATTAATGTCAATATGTAAAAACAACTATTTATTCGAGCATTCCTCCAATTTCCAACGCCTTTCTCGTAGTGTCGGCGTCAATAGTAGACTCATTCCATGGACCGGTGTTAACCTTTTGAATGACAGGCTCCGAACGAACTTGGAGGTTGGCGTTTCTGAGAGAGGAACCAACAGTATTTGTGCCAAAGTTGTGTCCGGCACTCAAGAACGAAACATTTTCTAATCCTTTGGTCGGCGCAATATTAGACCATTCAGAATCAGATGGCAATAATTCTTTGGGGTTCATTACCGGCTCATTATTACACGAGCTAACTTGCGGCTTACTTGACTCTAATCCAGAAACATTGAGATAGTCATTTGTATCCGGAGCGCTCGCGCCTACAACTGAACCACCAACTTTCGCTTCCATTTGTTCACCGTTTGCCATTTTTAAATCACTCTCAAGTTCCATCGGCGATAAGTTTCTCATTCCAAGACTAGCCCCATTTTTGTCTTTGTTGTATTTCATCAAAAAGACAACTAAAGCAATAACTCCTAAAATAACCATCACATTGAAGATTTTATCTTTGTTTTTGCCGAAAAGTTTTGTAAGTTTCATTATATAAAATATAATATAAAATAATTTTTATAATATCCATTAATTAAAGGAAGTTTAGTCGTCTGAAATTTCACTGTTAGTATCCGAAGATAAATATTCTTCTTCACTATCATCAAAAATTTCTTCATATTCTATCATTTCCATTTCAATACCTTTATTTGAACATATTTTTTCTATTTCTCTTATCTTATTTTCTTTTATTTGACCCAGAATATATTTATATATAATTAAATAATCTTCTACATTTACTTTGATTTCAGATTCATCTAAATTGGATGTGTCCACATGTAACTCTTCTAATTCATTGGTTTTTTCTTCTATATTGGGCTGAGATTCCATCAGATTTCTTTTATCCACAACCGATGTGTCAGGCTGAAGGGGTGGGTCTGCATCTGCGTTTGTCTCATCCATATTGGTTTGAGTGAGTTCAGGTTCTTCGTCTTCCCCCATAACTGGTTCAAGGACGAGGTCTTCCGCAGCAGGCAATACGTATTCGTCTAAAACGACACTGCAATTCATTTTGTTGTTTTCCACATTTAAAACAATTTCATAAAATACAAACTTCGGAATGATGCGACAAAATTTATTTTCGTTGTCCGAACTATCTCTTAATTTAGCAAGAACACTCGGTTGTAATGTGACTCTCAAATCAATACAATTTTCTGCAATATTTGGATGCAAAAAATTCTTAAACAAATCATCTAAAACTGTACTGGTAAATTTATGTTCAAACCATTCTTCGTGTTTTTCTAAAAATGTTGCCTTTAACTTGGTAAACACACCGGATAAATATTTTAGATCATCTTTAGATGGTATAGTAAGCATTTGTTCTCCTTGATCACTATTTACAGTGTAAGTGCATGTACTTTGAAAAAACAACGGATTTCCTGCTGATTGTGTTAATTTAAACCTGTATAGATTTTCATTGGTTTCATCAATTTTTGGGGCTTCAATTGTCACTTGAACCTGTGTATCCATTGTCTCTTTACCTTAAAGAATTGTTTAAAATATCCGGTTTTAACTAAAAAGCAGAAATTAAAAAATATTATAATCATAACTTAAATAATGGCTTCTAGAAGTCTTTTAAAAATGAAAATTGAACAATTGATTGAAGTAAAAAACAAATACGACACGGCACTTAAAAACGTAGAAATGTTACGAAGTGAGAAAAATGATATTGAACAAGAAGTAAATACCATCTTACAAAGTTTGAACATGGAGGGAAAGACAATAATTGTAAACAATCAGAAAATAGTGCAAAGAAAGATGACAATTTCGCAAAATCTAACTTTTAAATACATCGAAACTGTATTAGAACAATACAAAACTTCTGTTCAAAAATTACTCAACATAAAAGAACTATTGAACTTTATTAAAGTTAATCGTCCGAAGTATGTTAAACACGAAATCAAATTCAGTTAAGGCAAAAATATATATATATTAATATCAAATTAATATATATACAAGCTAATGACAAAAATTAAAGATTACAAAAACCACGCAGTGTTCGATTGTGTTAACAAAATACCTTGTGTAAACACATTACATGAAAATATCGTTGATTTTGATATTGAAACCGACATTAAAATTTGCAATCACTGTTTTTATGAATCAAAAGACAGCGTCGCATTGAAAATGGACACATTCTCTAAAGTAAAACACAACAAATCGAAACGAACCAGAACCAAAAACAAATCAAAACGGAAAAATAAATCAAACCGAAGGTAAGTGCGATACTTGTTTTTCTGTCCATTTGTCTTTATTGAATGGAGCAATTATGTATTTGCTTTCAAAATTTTTGGAAACATTCTCAGCTTCTGTCAGTCTTGGAGTGTGATTGAGCGCGTGTGTATAGTCAATGTCTTTTTTCTTTGCTTTTGGTTTTATTCCATAACAGTTAACACCGAATTTGAGTTCCTTGTTTTTGAAATACCCGCCATTTATACCGGGACGACCACAATCGTTTTCATGCCCAGGAATTTGTTTTAACTCATTATATAAAGACTTTTGTGTAGGAAATAAAGCTAATGTATCTTTAGACCATCCGTACGAACACCAATTTGCCCCTTTTTTGTAAGCGTTTTCGATTTCATCATAGTTGGCTAGCCTTGAATTGTATTTTTCACATATATCTCTCGCTTCATTAAATGTAAACTCATTGCTTGCTATGTGAAACACTTCCTTATTTCCGTCCACAACATCGTTGACACACTCAGTGATATCCTTATTTTCATCAGCCTTATTTGTATTGGCGTTAACAGTCAATTCTGATATTTTTGTATTGAATAAATTCTCCATTTTAACTTGATAATCAAGATTATCGTCATTATACTTCTTGATGTTGATGTGCACAACATATATCAATATTAACCACAACAGTATTTCTAATATTAAGACAATGTAGCTACTTCCTATACTATTATTTGTATCAACGTTATTCAATATTAAAAATATAGCAACATAAATACCGACAACAAGTATCAATAACATAACAAATGACACCTTCATCTTACCAAAAACACTTGAAATGATTGAGTTGTTTATTTTTGGCATATGAATTTTTTCATCAACTTCAATATCCATTATATATACATATTTATTATTTTAACCTATAAATCAGGCAATAATTTTTATTTCCAATAACTTTGTTCGCAGATATTTCTTTGACCATGGCATCGTTGTAATCATACCACTTGCTGTTGTCGTTTTTGATGGCACAAGTGTAATGACCGCCATAAATATTACCAGAATGATTTATGACTCCAAACAGTTCATAACTCTTTGAAACGCCTATTGTTATCAAATCTTCAAAACAATATTTCGATAAAACTAGTGGTTTGTCAATATCATAGTGTATGATTCTTTGATTTTTTCTTAAATTCATGTTCCATCTTTTCAATTGCACAATCAAATATTTTGAGGTTTGAAATACATACGTTTTCTTGATAACATCTTTATATCTGTCTTCTTTATCGTCATAGTACTGGTTATTATTTTGTTTATTCAATTCTTCGGGTTCGAACAAGTCTTGCAGACAATCACAAATACTTAATTTATTTAATGGTAAATCAATAGAGTAGGCGTTTTCGTAATTGGTTGTAATAATTTCATTTGTTTCTTTATCTACATATTCAATTTTAAAGTAAATTGTAAACAAATAATCAATATACGAATATTCATTATGAGCGCTATTGATGAATTTGTTAAAATCTTTATATTTTTTCCTTAAAAATATTTGCTCATTTGACAAAAATAATTTCATCAATCTCTTATCTGATTTTTCCATCTTCAATGAATCGTGGAAAATATTCATCACAAAAAACAAAAATTCATTTGCATCATTTTGTTCAAAACCTGCAAAAGAGACCCAATTCTTCTTTTCGGAAACATATTCGATTGTTTTCTTAAACCGATTGGGTGAAATTATTACGTTCTTCGACCACATAAGTAACCTAAGAGCATTCCATTCTTTCATAAAGTGCAAGTCCAAGTTATTTATATCAGAATTATCATTTAAATATGTCTCAATATAATCGTTCAAATCATGGAAATTTCCTATTATTTGTAATGCACTATTTAAATAACAACTATTCCCTAGATTCAACAGACCGGTGAGACCTTTACCGGAATTCGTATTTTCTTCTTTAGCCATTAATTTCAAGATAACATAAATTGACAATTTTTATTTAAATATATATTTTAATTATATCAATTATGAGTCGTTGGAATCAACAAAGTAACAATGAACAATCAATGAATAATATTTTACGAATACACTTGAATAATATTAATATATTAGCAAATACGATTCAGAATAGCCAACAAATAATAGAACGATACCAAAGGAATGATATGATTGATAATCGTACAACAAGTAATTTAACTAGTTCCTTATTTGAAAGCGTTTTCAATGGAGATTCCACGCCGCATACTCGGACAATGCGAAATCATCGGCGGAATCAACAAAACAATACAGAAACTACGAATACTGGCATCAATGCGTCATCTTCCCCAAATGTTGGTACAAATACTATACCAACTAATATAAGACCTACTACAAGAGCTACAACCGCAAGAACATCAAGTAATATATTGGATCAGAATTACCATTATGACAATGCTGATAATATTTATTATTTCACATTTGATACGTTAGGCTTAGGTTCAAACGCATTAAACAATTCAACAAACGTATATACATCTGGGTTGTCGTTTGAGACACTACTTATTACAGAAGAAAATGAGCATATTATCAGTAATATTGATACGTCTGCCAATATTGATGATCTGTCGTACAATCTAAATGACTACCACCTATATGAAATAACTCATTTTGATTTAATCATGAATCCTATGAATGACGTGTGTCCCATTACAAGAGAGCGCTTCGATTCTACAACAGAACATATTTTGATGATCAAAAATTGTAGACACATATTTAACAAAAGTGCTCTTAAAATATGGTTAGAACAAAATAACAGTTGTCCTTGTTGTAGAAGCAATATAATGTAAGATATTTAGTCATTTAATATTTTGCATTATTCATTAATCATTTCAGAAAAATTGACAGTTTTACTTCTCTCAGTTTTACTTTCGAGACACTTTTCAGTTACTTCATCACTTTCACTCATATATAACGGTTTTATTGGTTCATAATACATTTTGAATAGTGAAAAGAATACTTTAAATATTTTATTGTTTGTCTGAATAATAGTAAAATTTAATTTTTGATTGATGACATCAGAATATGAATGAAACGTTGCCGCAAAATCTTTGACCAATTTCATATTTGCCGGCATTTGAATCGAATTGACAACAAAAATAAAACATATATTCTTTATTTCGTCTTTATGGAATGAATCCAATACCTTTTTCAGCATCCCAATAGTTTTTAACATTCTAAGTTCTGTTATTGATTTTTCGGTATATGTGAACTTGAAAACAACCCTATTTTGTGTGATTTTTGTATCTAGAATAAATAAGTTTTCAATTTCCATGTATGAGTATTTTAAAAAATGCGAAAGTAAGTTTAAATTGATTTATTTATTTTTATTAATTAAATTGTATTACATTTCATTGTTCATGTAATTGTGAACAAGCGACTTTCCATTTATATTGTATACATCTCCGCACAATTTTGACGATGAATATATTTCTCGCAACAAGTCATTTGGCGCGTGTGTACCAAATTTAATAAGATTTTGAGTTTTTAGATAATTTTTAACGGTCTTTATATTGGACCTTTGTATATCAACCTTTTCCTCGCTAACTTTTCTACGCGAATCACTGCTCTTGATGAAAACCCCCACCTTTTTTTGAGTCATGTTTCTTCCTAGATTCATTTTCTTTTCTACTTCGACTTTTACACGCGATTCTGAGTTGGCTTTACGCATTGTTTTATTTTTTTGATATTGACGATATGTCGGTTTTATACCATTTTTCAAATTTCCATATTCTGGCTGGACGTGCTCACCATAATTGCGATTCATAATTGGTGTGTGAACTCTTTGTTTGTGTGTGCGTTTTCCGTGTTGTACAAAGCTTGCAGTTAACGAAGGAGTTTCTATTGACTTTGGTCCAAATGGTTGTGTTATTTGAGGCACTCTACGATTTTTGCGGGATTTGTCTTTTTTGTATTGTTTCAACTTCTGAAGTAAAAGTTCTTTTACTGTCAAAGGCTTCAATTGAGAAACATTATCAGTCTTATTTCGTGAATATTTGTTTGATTTTCTGTTTTGTTTATGTTGCATAAAATTTTCACCAATATTTATTTTTTTGAAATTAATATCTTCCATAATATTACTTTATCATATATTTTTGTTTCACCATTTATCGTTATTTGAAAAAAAATTGATTTAATAATTATACTTCGTATTGATTATACATGAGCTATGAGTAATTCAAAATCACCAAAAACACAACCAGATCAAGAAGATTCGTGGACATTAATCAAAAGCTATTTTGAGAGTAAACATCTACATCAGCTGGTTAAACATCAAATAGAATCGTACAATGATTTCATCAATAATCAAATGAAGAAGACAATTGAAATGTTCAATCCACTTGTTATCCGTTCGCCTCATGATTACATAAAAGAACACCAGAATTATAGATTGCATATTATAATCAATTTTGAAAACATGGCATTATATCGTCCTGAAATCCACGAAAATAACGGAGCAACGAAACTTATGTTTCCGAATGACGCTCGATTAAGAAACTTCACATACAATTCAAATATGACTCTAGATTTGAATGTCAAATATATTATTCGAAAAGGAGAAAAAATGGAGATAGAAGAAACAAAACAAGTAAAGTTGAGTAAAATCCAATTCGGAAAAATCCCAATTATGTTGAAATCGTCAATCTGCATTTTAAACCAATATAACTTTCTTGATAACAGAAAGACGTCTGAATGTCAATCGGATCCAGGAGGTTACTTTATTATCAATGGCTCAGAAAAAACTTGCTTGGGACAAGAGAAAGCTGCGGATAACAAAATATACGTTTTCAAAAACAAGGAAAATAGTAAATGGTCGTATAGTTCAGAACTTCGTTGTGTTCCAAGTTGGAAAGTTATATCGCCGAAGCAAGTGTATATGATGATCTCTTCAAAACAGCAAAGATTTGGTTATCCAATATACGTCCAAATACCCAAGGTAAAAAAGCCTGTACCATTGTTTATATTGTTCCGTGCGTTTGGCATCATTTCAGATAAGGAAATTTGCAAATACATTTTACTAGATATAGATAAACCCGAAAATCAAGATATCTTGATGTTTCTCAAAGGTTGCATCGAAGACAGCGAAAATTACAAAACGCAAGAAGATAGCATTCAGTTCATGAAAAGTTCTGTTTTGTATACACCGATCAATATGACAGTTGAAGAAGGTGAGGCCAAAAAGATTAATTTTACAAATGAAATATTAAATAATGACGTTTTCCCTAATTGTGAAACAAAAAGAGAAAAAATATTCATGCTTGGTTTGATGACTCATAAACTTATTAACTGTCGTCTTGGTTATAGTCAACCGGATGATCGCGACTCTTACGAAAATAAACGGATTGAGATGACTGGATGTTCATTGAATAACTTATTTCGCAACTATTTCAATAAAGTTGTCAAAGATATCCGAAAATTAGTTATTCGTGAAATAAATAATGGTTCTTGGAAATCGAGCGAAGATTATACAAACATCATTAATTTGACAAATGTTTACAAGATTGTAAAATCGTCTACCATAGAAAACGGTATCAAACGCGCATTGTCAACAGGGGATTTTGGAATTAAACAAGTCAACTCAAATAAAGTCGGGGTGGCTCAAGTTTTAAATCGATTGACATACGCATCTACCTTGAGTCACCTTCGGCGCGTCAATACGCCAATAGACAAAAGTGGTAAACTAGTCGAGCCAAGAAAGCTTCATGGAAGTAGTTTTGGTTTCTTGTGTCCAGCGGAAACTCCTGAGGGCCAATCCGTTGGGGTTGTCAAGAATTTATCATACATGACATGTGTTAGCGGACATAGTGACAGCAACTGTGTCCATGACTATATCATTGATAAAATTATATCTATTAACTCTACTGAGCACGCAATTGAGTACTATTATGACAAAGTCAAGGTGATATTGAATGGTAGATGGCTCGGGATCGTTTTAAAACCAATTGAATTATACAACCATGTTAAAACCTTAAAATACAAAGGTATCGTCCATGTATATACAAGTGTGGTATTTGATTACTCAAAAAAAACCATATATATAACCAATGATGCAGGGCGTTTGATGCGTCCACTTTACAAAGTAAAAAACAATGGTATTCTTATAACCAGAGAACATCTTGAAAAACTTCAAAATACCTCGTTATGTTGGAATGATTTGATTCTTTCTTCAAAATTAGACGAGTCGATTATAGAATATATTGATAACGAAGAGCAAAAATTCGGCATGATTTGTATGAATCAAAACAAATTGACAAATGAGAAATACAATTACACTCATTGCGAAATTCATCCTAGTACTATATTTGGCGTGTTAGCGTCTTGTATTCCATTTCCTGAACATAATCAGTCTCCAAGAAACACGTATCAATGTGCTATGGGCAAACAAGCAATTGGTATTTATGCGTCCAATTTCAACAAACGTATGGATAAAACAGGATACATCTTGAGTTATCCTATGAAACCTCTGGTAGAGACTAGAATCATGAATATGCTAAAAATAAATACGTTATCATCTGGTAATCAAGTAATCGTCGCAATTATGACACACAGTGGTTTCAATCAGGAGGATAGTATTTTATTTAACCGGGGTTCAGTTGAGCGTGGTTTGTTCCACGCAACTATTTATCACACTGAAAAAGATGAAGACAAAAAACTCAATGGAGAAGAAGAGTTACGAATCAAACCAAACATTTTGAATACTAAAAACATAAAATTTGGAAATTATGACAAACTAAACACTCAAGGACTGATGAACGAAAACTCCTTAATTGAAGACAAAGATATAATTATGGGAAAGGTGACAACAATTAAAAGCAACAAAAATGATGATAACAAAAGCATCAAATACGAAGATCATAGCAAGTCATACAAGACAAATGAAGAAAGTTATATTGATAAAAATTATGTAAATCGTAATGGAGACGGATATACATTTTGTAAGGTTCGCATTAGGGCTAGACGTGTACCAGACATAGGTGATAAATTTTCGAGCCGACATGGACAAAAGGGTACGATTGGACATATAATAGACGAGGCTGACATGCCTTTTACAAAGGATGGGCTCAAACCGGATTTAATTATAAACCCGCATGCGATTCCGTCAAGAATGACAATTGCACAATTGAAAGAGACATTGTTGGGTAAAGTCTTATTGGAACTTGGGCTTTATGGGGACGGAACTAGTTTTGGCAATCTAAATTTAAACAAACTATGCGAAACGCTACAAAATTGTGATTACGAATCTAAAGGCAACGAAATATTATATGATGGAAAAACTGGCGAGCAAATAGAAACATCTGTATTCATAGGTCCGGTGTTTTACCAGAGGCTTAAACATATGGTCTCTGACAAACAGCATAGCCGGTGTATTGGACCAATGGTGAATCTTACACGACAACCAGCAGAAGGCAGAAGTCGTGATGGTGGTTTACGGTTTGGTGAAATGGAACGAGATTGTATGATTTCACACGGAACATCCTCTTTCACCAAAGAGCGTATATATGATGTCTCAGATAAATACTCGGTTCATGTTTGTAATTCTTGTGGTTTAATTGTTCCTTATAATGAAGATAAACATATTCATAAATGCAATGTTTGTAATAATTCACTTGACTTTTCATGTGTGAAAATACCTTATAGTTGTAAGTTATTATTTCAAGAGCTCATCACTATGAATGTTGTCCCAAGGTTACTAACAACCTGAACCATTTGTAGAATGAACGACTATGATTATTACATTATAGTCAATACTTGATTACGATTATTGTATAACATTAATAATATTTCTTTTTTTACTTCATTTATTGTATCATTTTCTTCAATATTTTGCAAATATCGTTTCATATCTTGCATTATTTCCGGATATTTGACTTTATATTCTTTGTACCATGAACTCAAAATGATTTCATTCATATCATACAAATCATCTATTTGCGCCATACGGTCAATAATTTGCCATTTATTGTTTTTGTAAACCATTGCGTATTTGCCTTTTATTGATGAAATGTAAATATTCATATTTTCTGGTTTATTTTCATTGAAATGCACCTTCTCAATCAACGATTTCACCGAGTAATTACAGTCTCTGATACACGTCACATAGTCAGTCTCTGTAAGATGACTATAATCAGTTTGTTCGTAATTGAGCAACTCAATATTCACATTGTTGTTAATAATTCCGTTATTGATATTCGTAATTTGTAATTTATTTGAAAGTTTCTCAATTTTGTCATATAAAGCTGTGATTTGATTGCCTTGTTCCATCAATCTTCTGTCCTTTTCATTCAATAGTCTGCATAGTTCAATAATAGATTCGTCTGAATTTTGACTGCAAGTATATTTAATGTGCCGATACATAGCCTGCTTTGTCGTGAATTCTTTGTGACAATACTTACAAATGCTATTGAACGAAAACATTAAATTTTCATTATTTTTTGAACTATCTACTTTTTTTTGAGATTGAGTCAATTGAATCTGTTCGATTTTTTTATGTTTGAATGTTTTCAAATGCTTTATATAGTTACCTTTGACCTTCGCGTCATAGTTACAGCATTTACAGTAATATTTACTCATATATTATTGAAATATTATATATTTAGTGTTGTTCGCAGGGTTTTGTTGGATATCAAAAAGTAACAAAAAATGTTGACTTTTTGTTGACTCGAATGTTGACTATTGTTGACTATTGTTGACTAATTGTTGACTTTTTGCATATTTTTGTTACTTTTTATTTTTATTACCATAAATGATAACAAATTTATATATTGAGGTTTCATTTTTATGTAAAAATTGTTACTTTTTGTTACTTTTTTGTTACAAAAGTAACAATTTTGTTACTTTTCAAAAAAAAAGTTATATTTCACTCTTTTACAATAAGAATATTTTTCAAAAAAAGTTATATTTTCTTACCATTTGTTACAAAAGTAACAAAAAATGTTGACTCACTTATTTTTTTTTTAGAGGGGGGGGGAGCGACCATTTTAACTTTCACAAAACTTCAAAAAAAATTATTTTTAATTTTCTTTTTTTATGTTCGGAAATAATTTTTGAAGTTTCATTAATTTGAACCATAGAAAAATAAAAGATAAATATAACAATATATAATGGATGTTATTTACAGTATATGCTCAGCGACGTTTTATGGAAGTTCTGGTATATTAGACACATTATTGGTAAAGAATAATGACATATTTGATATTTTTATCTTGAAGCAATTTGTCTATTTTTTTGTTTCAATAATAATATTTTTGTTTTTGTTTAAAAATTTACACACAACAAAAAAACTGCAAGTGAGTTATACAGATTTATTCATTCTTTTTATAGCGGCAACACTTGGAACAGTGGCTACATTTTTATTTTTATATAGTCTATCAAAGTCTCGCAACAAATATTTGACATTTGGAATACTGTATGCACTTCCAATTGTTGTGTACTCTGTGCTAAATTATCTAATTATGGGGAAACAGTTAACTTACGTCAATCTATTTGGAATAATGATGGTTTGTATTGGATTGGTTCTGATAAGTTTGACAGATAATGAACAAAAAATCAATAAAAAATAATATCTTATTATATTAATATGTCTGGATACGAAAAGGGTAGTGTCAGCAGCCTTGGCGGCGGAAAACCTGGACAATTTGAAAGTGGATATGGAAACACTCTTGTTGGCGGCGAAGTTGCGTTGAATCGTAGGAAACTAAGAAAAGCATTCAAGTCCAACAATGTTTCCAAGGCAAATGTCAAATCAAGTTGTGGTCCATTCCGCAGCGCCTATAATTTGGGCGATCCTTTAAGCAGAAAAAATATGAGTTGCGGTGGTCCAAATCAAGTCAACGATACAAACTCTAGAGTTTTGAACCACAAAATGGCCGACTCGGTATCAAATACCGATTGTGGAAATACCACACACGGCGTTACTCCACTTGAAGTGAGTCTAAAAAGTGGCAACGTCAAATACGTTTCAGATGGGTCCTTATATACTCAATTCAAGCATTTGGAAGCTGTAAATTTAACATACAACGATGAGAGTGGTGGTGGAGATCAACACAATGGCTCTTATTCGTTTCTTAACTCATTAAGAGGATAAATTTGAGGCGAAGTAAGGTGAATTTTATTTATTAATATATTGATATTATATATTAATGAATGAGTAGTCAAATATACCCTCCAACACCAGCGCAAGTAGCACTTAATTATCTATTATTAACTCTCTATAGTTTAGCTGGCACACTGATATACTACCCGTCATTCATTGTGAATCTACCAGAAAGCACACTTGAGGAAAGTTTACCAAAACAAGATTTATGTGTGAAAATGGGATTTTCAAAACGAATATGCAAAAAAAAAATTAAATGCTTGTTCAAAAATTGTGATTATTTAGATGATCCAATTGGATATAAATTAGACAAACAGTTCAAAAAGCCCTGTAATCGAAAGAGACGATCGCGCGATGTTACGAATAAAAACATCATGGTTGGTGGAAAGAAGAAAACCAGAAAATATCCGGAAAAATTAGGATGGAGAAGGTGTCTTTCGAAAAATATGAAGAAACAACTAAAAAATGAATACAAAACAAATATTTCTAATTTTATTTCCAATAAAACCAAGATCAAACGAAACAGAAGGACCAAGAAATACCATGGCGGAAATAACAAAAATATATTGAACCCCGACACATGCAAAAACAAAAAAACAAAGTTGTTATGTAGTCTGCGCAATGGTGGTGTAGTATATCCCGAACCTTTGATACTTTCAGAGACTCTCCAAAAACAGAACGAACTTTTGAAATTATTTGGCGGAGGAAATCAACATGCTGCAAAATCTGCGAAATCAGAAGACACTGATGAATTAGTAAAAGAAGACACTGATGAGTTAGTAAAAGAAGACACTGATGAGTTAGTAAAAGAAGAAACTGATTTGAAGAACCCAATGACACCACAAAGTAATGAAGAAAAAATAAAGAGTATCCTTCTTGAGAAGATTAAAACGCACAACGAAGATTTGTTCAAACTAATAGAAAGTAATCCGGAACGCGTTAACAAAATCATTGACGTTTTTAAAAATAAGTATCCTTTCATGTCCAGAACGTTATTCAAATTCCCCGAAACAATTAAAAGACACTCAGACAAACTTATTCCTTTTATTGAAAATATACGTATTAATGATTTCGAAATGTCGAGTCAACCAGTCAATCACGCGCAACATGTAGATGCGCCTTCTACTTCTCAAAATGACAATATTGAAGCCATAGTCGGAAACCCTGAAGAGGCCGAAACAGAAAGAAAATTATTGATCAAATCATTTTTTATTGAAAAAGTAAAAACTAAGACACTCTTCAAGTTGGCCATTGTTATCAAAGCAATGGAACATTTGTTTGCAAATGAGAAACTACCTGATCCTGGAATGAACAGCGTGACTACCTCTCCCGCAGAAAATGAAGACATTAGTGTAGTTTTTCCGTGGAAATTCAACGACCCAAATATGCGCTTAAGTGATAAAATAAAATGTATGAGCGCGCATATTACACAAACAAAATTTGAACGAGAACAAGATCCAGATTTATATGACAAATGCTTTGTATGCAAACACTGCACATTAAGAAACACATCCTCCAAAGTATGGGGTGGTGTCATGAAAGGACTGTTGGCTGGAAACAAATCTAAACAATTTGTTACATTGATAAACAACGTATTTGGAATGTTACAAAAACATTTACATTTCCCTTTAATGACAGACAAGCAATATTATTTGACAACCTTAATATCATTACAATTAGTACATGAAAATTTAAAAATAGATCGGATAGATAGTGTTTTTTATACAAAGGGTACAAAAGGAAGTAAATTTAAACTTAAAGACCTCATGCTTGGTATACCTCCAATCTCATTTATTGATGAAACCAGTTTGCGCGATTATCGTGATGAACTTAGACAATGTTACATTAACTTTCATCAGATTGGTATTGTTGAAGGAATCAATGGAATTTATCATGAATCTGTTTTTAAAAAATATTTTAAAATGGACCAACACGATAAGATCGAGAAACTCGAATATCTAAAAAATATTGCGCTACAAAATTGTGAACTTTTGTATAATAAAAGAGCACATTCAAAGAATCGATCCCGGGAAATATTCGTAAAAATTCATGATAATAAAATTAATACCAAAGATATGGAAAAATTTTCACATTTTGAAAACGCATTGAAAGATATGAAATATAGTACAGATTACAAATCGATCAGCAATTACTTGACAAATTTTTTACAACCACAATACCAATTTTTATTAGATAACAATAATTTTCAATACAATAATTTGATCAACGAGAATGTTGACATGTATAATAATAATTCCCACGAGAATAAATTTAAAGGCTCGTCATTGAAAGATGTCACACTGAAATTATTTTAGAATGCTTTGCATCATTAGCAGTTTATCACCAAATCTTTGTTATAATGCGTGTTATATGCCTGTGAAATACCGGATTTATCGGAATTCGCGAATACATCCCTTACCTTTGCGTAAGTCAGAGAATAGTTTCCGCACAAATTCTCAATATTGTTTTTCAATTTTAATGAGAAAGAAACAAGGATTATAATGAGAAAAAGTGACAATATGACCTTCATTATAAATTATATATAATCTATATAATATATAATGAGTAATTTTAAGTTTAGAAACAATGTCTGGAAGGAACCGTCTACGGATATGGCAGTTCCATCTAATAGTCGTCCATTTTACAATGCCGATACAAATTTACAATCAATAAAACGGACACCTTTTAAACCAAATCCAATAAAACATTGGAGAAAACAGTTATTACCATACTACGAAACAAAGTCTAGCAAACAAGTAAATATCCAACAAATTGATGCGCCAGGAACAAGCATTTCAATCAATTCCAACAACGTTGATTGTTCTGTACAAAATATTCGTATTTTAAAAGAAAATATAACCATGTTGGATGAATGCACTGGAATTAAAGTTTACTTAGAGGATGGTATCAACAATACCAAATGTGTTAGTGGCACAAATATTGTGCGCCGTTCGGCAAACACTAATTTGAGTAAAAATTATCACCGTAATTATCAATCTTACTTAAAATCTAAATGCAAAACCTATGAAGACAATGCGCGTTTGGGAAGTAAAAATGATGACGGTACTTATAAAAGTTCTAAATGTTCAACATTGAAATTGGCAGACGGAAGCACATGCAACAAACCTATAATTTACAAACCGTCGAATAAGATATTTTCTACTCAAGGCGCTACTTCATCTTCCACAAATATTTTGCGAAAGAAAAATGATGCTATTTATAAAAACAATGATTCGCTCAAAAAAGCATACCAACAAGGGATTGTTTCTTTAAATAATATCTATGATACAGAATCCAGTACAGGATACCATTTGAACTATATCAAAGGTGACACCACAAAAAATTCCGGGTCTTGTCAAAAAAATATAAACTCAATCAGAAATAAAAAAACAGTATGCGCTTAATTCAAAACATTAATCAAATGACGAATTGATAGGTTGATTATGTAACTGGCACCACTTCTTGCATTTCTCAATATTGTTTTGTTTCATTTTGTTTATCCGTTCCTTCTGAAAATCGTGGACATGATTTATTGTGCATAAAATATTTTCAATTTGCTGTTGTCCATATATTGCGTTAACCTCTTGTATTTTATTCAAGAAAAAACTGTTTAATTCGTAATCCAAAATTTTCACAATTTTTTTACTTTTCATCAAATGAAAATTATGTTTTAATTGTTTAATAATTGAATCATAATTTTTCTTACTTTGAAAATTCATGCAAACAATATATTTTTCAGAGTTAGCTTCCCTGCTGGTCAATGGTTTATAAATATGCACTTTTTCATAAAAGTAACATAATATAGATAAAATTTCAATCGTATTCCGATGAAATATATCAAACACTTTTAGAACAAAACTACCACCAATTTTTTGCATGATTAACGCATATACCATTTCACAAAATATCAAATTTATAGAGTTTTCTTCTTGACTATTAAAATCTATGCTGTAATCGAATCCCCCATCGCCAGTAATTAGATGCATTGAATTCCCATAATATCTACTGATGAATTCTAGATTATGTTCATAATACAAATTGCCATCATTTTTTGGTCCAAAAACTAACTTAATATTATGATTATCTTTCATAAGACTTGACATTTTATTCCATTTTGGAATGTCAGTGTCATTGTCCATTAGCGTCATTCCGTAATACTCATCCTTTTTGTTTTCTCTCATTCTGACGATTGCCTCAATGAAACCTCCTGGTCCCTCAGCCAAGTGAAATGTTTTGATATTATTATTTTTCATAAATTTAAAGTCAAAATTATCTAGTATTTCAATCATTTTAAAGTAAGAACGAGATATCGGTTTATGAGAACACACGGATGTATTGATACACTTTATACCTTCCATTGATACGGAACTGTTTATATATTCGTATTTGTTCGTAACCTTTTTTATTATATCCCATTTGCTTTGAACGCCGTCTATTTCTGCTTTAATATTTGTCAAATATTCTTTCAAGCTAATGTTTATAATGAATTCCTGAGTGAAACATTTATCATAGCATACAGAAATATCGTTTTCATTTATAGAAAAAATGAAATCATTAATAATATATCCAGTCATAATGATTAATAATTTTAAATCTTTAAATCATTCAAACTAAAGTTGTTGTAAAATAACTGCTTCTGCTGTTTTCTTTGGAAAGCCAACGCTCAATAATTTTTTCTGATTGTCATCTTCATCAGATGTGTAAGATTTGACCATATTGTTAACTTTTTTGAAAACAAAACATTTGTTTAAAAACGAAATTGTTTTTTCATCGTCAGTCATATTAATTTTATTATTTCTCATGCCATTATGGATCATATTCTTGTATATGTTTTCAAAAGACTCAGTCGGACTCATTTTTTGGTCTTCAATTGCAAAATCATCATCAAGTATGAATCCATGGTCATTCATGACCTTTTCAAAATATTCAAAGTTAACTAAATATTCATCAAATTCTTTGTTAATTGACTCTTGGAATACAGATATTTTTCGTCCCAAACTCAATTCGTTATTCTCCATAAAAGAATCATCCCCGTCTTGATATTTTTTGCGAATACTCCAAATTTTATCTGAATTTTTGTATAGTTCCACACTTTTATTATATTCAATATCCTTCAATTTTTCATAAACCGCTTTACCATCATAGCAAGTTCCTATGAAATACGACCCTATATGTGTCATATCAGATACATTCTTGGCAAAGTTGTAGAGTTTCTTTTTATCTTCGAACATATAATGAACCGCAAACTGGATTGAACAGATGTCAAATTTATCCTTGAATCTGTTGTAATTATTTTTAAGATAGTCTTCTTTGATATTGTTCATTTCAACCGCACCCATCAAACACTTTAAAATGTAATTTGATGACGCTGCATTTTTATTGTTCTCTGAGTTATATATATCAAAACTTCCATCTTCAATGCTTTTACTTGTGTCGCCTGAAATAAACATTCCAAACATTGGATTCTCTTTGAGTCCACGTCTCATCTTTTTCTGCGCAAACAACTCAATATATCTTTTACACGCACCGTCATGTGGATTATGAATGTTGTCTTCTGAAATATCAATCCCTAAAATACCATGGATGTTATTATTCAACCATTTGTGCAGATCGCCTGCTTTACCAACCGCCAGATCAATGAGAGATGACTTTTCTTTTTTATTCGAAGCATACCGAATGAGCATTTCTTTGACCAAGTTATGGAATGACCGTAGTCTTATTGTATGTGAAATTTCTCGTTTAGTCTTTTTGCTATTATTGTAATAAACATCATTTTCTACATCCAACATACTGTCTTTAGTAATTCTAGTAACGCCTGTAAGTAAATCAACTGTGACTGGATTGTGAATAGAATGCCAATTACTGTTCGCCACATGATAAGCATTTCCAAAATTATTCTTTTTCGTCTTATACTCTTTTGTTTTATCGTCTCGTATGCGTAACGGAATCCATGAATTCATTTTATCTCTTGCGTTTGTATCATATCTAAATTCTACAATGGTATCATCTTCAATAATTTGATTTTCCTCTGTAAACATTTTCATTTTCCCTTCATGCAATTGAAGTGTAACATGACACAAATGTGCCAAAGGGTCTGAGGGGTTTGTGGGGTAGAACAATTCCGGTCCGTATTTTTCGTTGTATTCTTTGCCGGAATTCACTTGTTCAAAATCTTCATTAAGTAACTTTTGTTGACTTCCAATTAAACCATGGTTTGTTTTATCCACGCCAACATTCAATTTAAGAATATGATAATTCACAAGATTTTCATTCATCAGTTTTTGTCTTGTTTTTGCTTTGTTGAAATTGTCTTTTTCTATTGATACAAGAAAGTCAATAGTGTTGAACTCGGGCGGTTTCCATTTGAAGCTCTGACCCCAACTATATTTGCTATTTTTGATGGTATCGCCTCTTTTTTCCTGCGTTACGCCCAATTCCATGGGAGTAAATATCAGTCCATCTGTATTGTATTCGGATTTCTCCAACCGCTTCAAACAATTGTCATTTGCAATAAATAGTGAGTTTGGATCTTCCTTCTGCGAGAAGTAGAATGATTTTACAGAAAATTCAACACGATTCATTTCAGATACATGGACAATATTTTCATTAATGTTGAGAATTACTTTATTCAATAAATCATATCGACATTCTATTTTTCGCCCCTTTTTGCTTTGACCAGTTTCTTTGAACGGTCGCTCTCTAACGTTTTTGCCATCATAGTAGTATATATCAAACGCCGCATATAAAGATATTGATTCTCCATACTTGTTAACACTAATATATTCACCATCTATGATAGTGTTCTCATAGTTTTTTAGACCTTCCACCTTGACACCTGTAAACTGTATTTCAAGATTCGTATTTATGAAATATAAAGACATATTTTGGTCGATATATAACATTTTTCTTTCACCGTCTGCTTTGTCAGTCACACAAAATGAATCGCGCTGCACGCAAATATTTTCTATGGTGTCATCATTTACAAAATTTATAGGTTGAAGAGTACACGAAGATGGTCCAATAAAATCTTTGCCACTTTTCAATGATTTTCCATCTCGGTCTCCCTTTTTTGATTTGATTTTCTTATCATTCCATTTTCCAATTGTTTTCATGTAACTTTCATAAACTCTATCAAGTTCACTATATTTTACTGGAAACGGTGACCCTTGTAAAGAAGACAAGATAAATTTTATTGAATTTTGCAATTGCTTAAGAAGTTGCGCCTTTTTGTCCCTGTCAAAGCTCCGGTGAATGTTTGTAAGTTCAACTTCTACTTCATATATTTCGCGACTGTTTAAAACGTTGCTGTCCATAAAATAGACCGTTTTGTCTCTATTTGTTCGTACCTTACTTAAATCTATTCTTATATTTGGCATATCTTCATGTACAAGCGATGTCCTGTACATATAGCGAAAATGTTTATAGCTATTATCCCAACGATTTTTTATATGTAACACATGGTCAGATGATTGTGTCATTCGTTCAATCTCATTTTGAATAGACACTCTCAAGTTATAATCGTAGATCATATAGGGACTATTATGTTTTTCGTCAACATGCCGTTTTGATACGAAACGAGCATTTGAATTGAGTGTGTTTTTGGTACAAAGTTCTTGAATGTGATTCATATTGTCTAACTCAACGCGTATATTTGACAGATTTTTTTGTTTGTCACCAATTTGGTCGTTTTGGTATGTAACGCCGATGCGCAGCAAATATCCACTGAATTCAACTTTAAATCCTCTCATAATCAATTCATCATAAATTTTGTCAAAATTTGAAGATTGTGTTTGTTTGAAACGTACTTCAAATTCGATATTATTTTGCTTTGACAACTTATTTTTTACCAATGCTTCATTGTAAACATCTAGTAAATTTGACAAAGAATGTGCTGTCTGCTCTTTTTTAGACATCTCTAGTATATAGTCTATATACATTTATTTCTAATCAATTTTTTCTGATAAATACAAATCTTCATTAAAAAATAGCATTAGATACATGTTGGACCATTTTCTCATAAAAAACTTTTTTTGTTCCATCTACATTTAATCCAATTTGCGCACAAATAGTTTTCAAATCATTTACTTTATAATAAGCAATACTGTAAAATGGCTTGTCTATATTTTGTATTTCAAATCCACTCCCCTTTAATGCTTTCAATGTATCTTCTTTTACGCAAGTGATAGACAAATCTTTTTTCACTAAATACAAAAGCGGTGCGCCGTCGCATTGATTCAACATTGCAAATATGTTATTGCACGAATATATCATTGTTTTGGAAAAAAGAACACACAGTGCCGATAAAGTCTTTAAATTTATGTTGTCATCATAGCACAAATTGTTTATCACATTTTCTTTTGTTTTAAATTTCATATTCTCCATCTTGTGTGCAAAGTCATATTTGAATTTCAATTCTGTGTTTTTGTTGTAATCCGGTGTTAACAGCTCTATTCTAACAATCAGCAAAAAATTAAAAAACAATTTATCATAATTGTTATTTAATTCTGTTTTTTTTTTATTTTTGAATCGCCTTATTGACATGTCATTTTCTCTTTTATTTCCTTTTGCAAAGTGAAGGTAATATTGAGATAATGATGTTTCATTTTCTAGTTTGGACATTATCGTTGATAATATGTTATGTCATGTTTCTTTACATTATTTATGTAGGTCATTTAATGAATCAATTAAAATACTTTTTGTCATTTCTTGTTCATGCAGTTCTTTCTCTTTTTGTTTTAGAAAAATGACATACTTGTCAATGCTGTCAACTGTCTCTGCGTCAAGTGTATCCATATTTATAAAACAACCATTGCTATTTTCAGTGATTTGTATATTTAATGATGAATTTTTAATGATTTTCAAAATTTCCACGTGATCTTTTTGATCCATTTTCTCAATTGTTTCACATAACAGTTTAAGTTTGTCCTTGTTCATTTTTTAAATCTTTATTCTAATGTTTATCTGTATTGTAATGTTTATGTTGAATATAAAATTATTTTAATTCTTTACTGCCATTTTTCTCTTTTTCTCTTTTTCTCTTTTTCTCTTTTTCTATTTTTATATTTGTGTATTTTTCTCTTTTTCTCTTTTTCTC
>MDTC01278152.1_pt1 | contig 28473 bp, 15 predicted proteins | sample 811181 | NCBI WGS metagenome assembly MDTC01 (sample SAMN05326644, study PRJNA326480) | marine metagenome | isolation source: seawater | place: Pacific Ocean: North | collected 2011 | reverse complement strand
GAATCGAAATCATCGCCAATTGTTGTATTGATTAAATCGAGAGTTGACCAACTACTATCGTATGTTGCAAGTTGAACCATATGCTCCACATCATCGACATAAATCAAATTGGTTAGGTCGTTAGAATCTACATGTACATCGATTGGATAAAGCAAATCGATTGAGCCTCTTACTTGACTTGAAGTCCACCCTGTTGAAGATCCTTCACTGTAAAGTATCTGGGAAAGTGGTTCACTAGCAAAACCGATTCTTTGGTAGCCATTAGAATCAGTAGCTATTCCCATCGATTGACCCATGCTTCCTGCTGATAGTAGATTATATTCTAATCCAGTATGCCCTGTAGGTGATAATAGGAACAAACCTGAATTATGATGGTGCAAGATTAGAGGTTTTCCTGCTGAAGTTACATCTAAAGCAACTGCATTAGCCATGCCAAAGTCAGTTTCTGTCCAACGACCAGATGGTGTTCCATCCATTGTATATTCTAGTATACGTATGCTTTTATCTTCAAGATGTGCTAAAATTGTAGGTGAGCCATGATAACTCGTTCCCATCTCTAAAGAGATAATTTCTTGTTCAAATTCAAAGTCTATAAATTCCCAATCTCTTTCTGTTTTTATATTCAGAACTGGAGCAAATGATTCGCCACGATTCAAGTCTCTAGATGAATATAGAATATCACCCATTCCATCTCCATCAAGATCCATTCCAGCAAGAAGCGACATACCCACATGTTCTCCTGCACTACCTTGTGCAAGAATTTGGTCCATATCCCAACCGCCACCAGAGCCGAGAACTATATTCACTTTACCATTATAATTTGAAGATGAGCCTAATGACATTACTAAGAAGTCATCATTACCATCTTGATTAATATCTCCTGCTGCTTCAATATTGTATCCAAAATGAGCGTTGGCGTAAGTTCCGGTTACAAAACCTCTCTTGATAAGATACCCGTCTTCATGCCCCGACCACCAATGAATTTCTCCAGAGTGGTACACTCCTGTAGAAGAATATAATTCGCTTACTAGCAAATCATCTCTGCCATCATTATCTATATCTCCTACCCACTCAATATCTTGACCGTATAATTTCCCAGCTGTCAATATTTGTTCGGTCTTGAAAGGATTTGTTGAAATCCCATTCGGCCCTCCTTGATAGAATTCAAGACAACTGTAACCAATCGGTTCTTCCACTGTACCTGTATTAGAGACTGCTAAATCGAGATAACCGTCACCATCCCAATCTCCTCCACCTGCGATACTACGCCCGAACATTGGGCCTTCTCCGTTTTGAGTTAAATTACCATGATGAATCATTGTTGACTCATTTCCTTTTAGTAAAACTACAATTCCTTGCTTAATGATTTCAGTCTCACCATCCATTACAATGGTTGTAGCATTTGCTACAATTGCTAAATCATCACAGCCATCCGATTCTACATCCCCCAATGAAGTCAATGACCAACCTAAACTATCATTTTCCTGCCCAGTCATATTCCACCAGGTAGTATTTGAGATTCCATCTGCACTTCCTAATGTGATGTGAACTAATCCGGAATTATTTACTCCTAGGCCCGGCTCACTTGCCGCAATATCATCATAGCCATCACAGTTCCAGTCTCCTATTGCCAATCCTGTCCCGAGCCCTGATGTACTATTTTTCCCGACAATCATTTCATCAGGTAAATCATTGGGCCCACTTGAAGAACCATAGTGAATCGAAATCGTTCCATTACCAACAGGGTCTGTATAAACAAGGTCATCTTTGCCGTCATTATTGAGGTCTCCCGCCTCAACCAATCCTTCCAGCGAATCGTCATCATATGTCAATGACCATTTTACATTTGGATCTATGCGCCCCTCATCCTTACCTACCAAACTACGCAATAGAGAAATGGTTGAATTTCCTGAACCATCCGATTTTGAATAAGAGATTTGCTCTATCAAATTTGAATCTAAATCCATGGCAACAGGATGAGTAATATTGGAATCCCTGACAATTACTTGCCTAGATATGGTTAATTCATCTCCTCGCCAAGCGTAAGAAGTTGTTGTCTCTTCTGGTGGCGTAGTGCGAATCAAGCGGACTTCATTTTCCGAAGTTTGTGTATAGACAATATGGGTCACATAATCACTATCGATTGAAACCTCGATTTCAGCACCGATGGGTCCAGGGTCGAGAATAGAACTGTTCCAATAAGCGGTATTGAACCACATATGATGTAATGCTAAATTCGTATCTTGGAAATAAATATTCATCAATGAGTTCCGACTAATCACTATTTCAATTTCGCCGCTAACAATGTCTTCAGCAATTGTTCTAAGGTGCCATGTTTGATTCGCATAAACTGCATTTGGAACTGCCAATCTTCCAATTTTCAAATCGGCATCATCTGTATAAGCTACATGAACCATCCCTTTCCAATTAACAGAAACGCTACATGAGAATGATGTATTATTTCCAGATAAAGTTTCAATTAAATCTGTTTCAATAGTACCATTGAGATGAATTAAATGGTAATTGATATCTTGCCCATCTACCGAACAAGCATGAGTTTGGCCATTTTCTTCAATATGTATTGACAAAAACCCTGTAGCACTAGAATGTATTTCGTCATTGGACCAATGATCTAAATCTGCTTCTTCTCGAACATCCCACTTATCTCCATCGAGGGTAATTCTGCCGCCTGCTAATTGATGACCTGAACCGTTAACCAGCCACATTTGTTGTGAATTAGAGTCGGCTTTTTCATCAAGAACCTCGTAAGAAGTTGGAATTACTGGTGTAAGGCTTTGCAAAACGAAAAGTAGCAAAATCGCGATGGGTACCAACTTAGCCCGGCGCGTCATAATTAGCATCAGATTACCCACCCTAAATAGCCATTACCAAGTTTTGACTACACGGCCCCCTATGGGGGCCGAGTTCATATCATTGGAGCGAACGGCTTGAATTGGTGAATATGTTCGCCCAAATATGGCGGGCAGAGTACTGGTGGTAGCCAATGGAGACTGGCCATCAAAAGAATTGATGGACACTCTGCTTGAAGATGCCGAAATAGTAGTTGCTTGTGATGGAGCTGCTGACCGACTGGAACATTGTGATTTTGTTATAGGCGATATGGATTCTTGGTCAAAACAGAAACAAATCGAGTCAATAGAAATTGTCGACCAAGAAAATTCAGATCTTGCCAAAGCTCTGGAATATTTCGATGTAGATTGGATTGTTGGAGTTGAAGGAGGTAGGATGGACCACCGACTCGCTGCATTTACTTCGCTATGTGAAACCAAATCTTCTGCAATTCTATACTTTGATGGATGGAGAGCATGTTTGGTACCAAAAGAAGGACTCGAAATCGAACTAAAAGAAAATTCAATCTGCTCACTTTTTGCCTTTGGAAAGGTGGAAGGTGTTTCAATTTCTGGAACTGAATATGAATTAAAAAATCAAATGCTTAGTACTGGAACAAAAGGTGTTGGAAATAGAGTCGTTGAATCCGAAGTAATAATAAATCACGAATCAGGTGATTTAATTTTCATCTGGTCAGTTTGATCTTGGAGGCATATGTCTTCGTATATGCATTGAATATGGTTCTTTTTCATTCCAATTCTTTGCTATTTCATCGATATGAGAAGCGGCTAAAGTAGCATCTAACCCACCCCAGTCTTCTATCAGTTTCAATCTCCATGCAGCCTTTGCTGAATAACCGGGTAACAAAGTCCTCCACATTTTTGGAATCCTTCCCGGTGTAATCAAATTAACTTGGTCGACAATTGAAGTCGTACAAGTTGTTGTAATCGTATGATACCATTCAGGTGATTCTGCCAATTCATTGATACGGTTGCATAATGCGACAAATAGAGCTTTATCCTTTCCTGGAGGAGTTTGTGCTCTGAAAAGATGAACTTTGTTTTTACGAATATTGGTTCTTAGATGCAGCGCATCACTTTCAGTAGAGACCAATAGGTACAGTTCGTATGCTTTCCACATCCCATCCCATGGATGAAATCTTTCTCCAATTTCACGGCGGGCTTCAAACGAAAAAGATATGAAACGACCATCGTCAAATTCGAATGAAAGCATAGTATGCGCCATCGCCTTGATTTTTGGATGGAAATGGTCGACGATATACCATACATCTCTTAGTTTTTCTAAATCGAACTTTCCATCTATCCACTTATTGTTATGTTCTCTTTTACTCTTCCAATGAAAATCTCTAATCTTTTTCAATTCTACCTTCGAGCCTTTGATTTTGGCAGTGGTTAAATGAGCGCAATCGTCAACCCATTCTCGGTCCAACAAAGGTTTTTCATTCCGATATCCAATAAATGAAACCCAGATAATTCGTCCCAAAATTATCGCTAGTAAACTGCCCGATACCCATGCGGTATAGAAGGCGATTTCTTGTATCAGCTTACCACCTCTTCCACGAAAAGCTTGCCCTGTCCCACCAATCTACTTCGCCATCATCATGCTTACGCCATAGAACTCCACTTTCATCAGTGTGCGTAGGTAGTCCTTCAGAATCGGGTTGGCCACTCTCATCATACATCATTCCATCCATCATCACTTCTTGTTCTGGACTTCGGAGCATTATCAAAAAGACCGCAGCACCCAAAATCAGAGATAAGGCAATAATCCCGTACCATCCAATATTCGAAGTAACCGTATCTGAACCACTTGACTGCTGAGGAGATTCCAAACTTTCTTCTGCACTCATAGTTGCTGAAGGGAGACGAACAAGCATAGAACCACCAGTCGCCTTTATGCCCTCATGGTTGGTTACTGTAAGCAATACTTTGTATACGCCTGAACTCCAAGTTGAGCAGTCTAGATTGCTATAATTTCCAATAGTTACAGAGTCTGATGGAGTTATAGTCCAAGATTTGGTGAATTCAGAATGATCTTCTCCAGGAGAAGGTACGTGAATGATATTACAAGGTGTATCTGCTTGAAGACTATCGCCATTCACATTTAGTTTGAATGAAGGTGGCGGCTTGTTAGCGATTACAATTTCCAGTTCATCAGAAGTGGTTTGGCCTAACCCATTACCATATGTTTCCTTAATTGTATAAACTCCTGCAGGCCAAGTGCTACAATCCAAGAATTCTTCAGAATCTAGTACCGTAAATGGTGTTCCTGTGATTGAGCGAGTACCGTCTTTATCCCACCGAGGGCCAGTTTGGTCGATGAAAACTCTTCTAATTTCACAAGAGTCACCCGTTTCCATAACTTCTGAACCAGAAAGACGTAGGTCGATATCTGGTACTGAAAGGGCTGGTGACAAATCAAATACACCTAAAGGAATCGAAACTAACAACTGGCCTTCAACATCGCTTATCTCCAAAGTCAAACTATGCTCACCTTCAGCCCATGAATCATATGTCAAAGAAGAATTTTCTTGATTGGCAAAAGACATTACCGATTGTTCTTCGACAATCATTCCTGCATGATGTCCTATCAATGATAAGGTCAAATCAATCCATGTAGCAGTAGAATTTAGCACTACTACTACCCTTATCGCATCCATCATTCCATCTTGGTCGGTGTCTAAACTATCATTACGTAATGCAACCAATGAAAGACCCGCTTCCACAAATGGGTCGGTTTCTTCTTCTATTGCTGTAACTGGGGAGATAAAGCAACAGCTAACAAATAATGCTGCTATTAGCCATTCACGCATCATTTTCACCTCCTTCATTTAGATTGAGAGTTGGCAAATTCTTTTCGAGTGCTGAAACTGAACGTGTGCTGCGTATTATGATTGCAAGACCAGATGAAACCAACATGACAACACCTAAAATTAGGTATGAGAGCCAACTGGCTGCTGGATCTTCACCCAAGGTTGAAAATGCTGCATTCCAACCTCCATATTCATCTGACCAACCATCACCATCTGCGTCAGGACATCCTTGTAAATCTCGAGTTGATGTGCCAGATTGTTCGGGGCAGTCATCCCTTTTTGCCCCGATGCCAACATCGCCAAAACCGTCTTCATCGGTATCTTGCCATTGTAATCTATCGGTAGGGAATGCATCTGCACTACCCCATGGAGATGCTAACCAATCTTGAGATGGGTCAGACCATCCATCACCATCTGAATCTCTACATCCCAATCTGTCGAAAAAGGATTGACCTCTCTCTGATGGGCATGCGTCACCCTCATGTCCTTCGGGGTTATCTCCAAATCCATCTCCGTCTTCATCACGCCATTGAGTTGGTTCGTGTAAGAACGAGTCTCCCAAATCAGACCAACCGTCGCCGTCCGTATCGTGACATCCCCATCGGTCTCCACCAGATGTAGGTCCTACTGAAGTCCCGGGCATATCTGGACACACATCAGCAGTTGTACCGCGTGGATTATCTCCTCGGCCATCGCCATCTCTATCATGCCATTGAGTTACATCTGCAGGCCAAGCATCAGCAGTTCCACCAGGACTTGCTAACCAGTGAGTTGTTGGATTTGACCAACCATCACCATCTGAATCCGGGCAACCCCAACGGTCCATTGCAGAATTTCCTTCGGTTGCTACACAGCCATCTCCTCGCCAAGCTTCACGCCACGTCTCGCCATCGAAATACTCGAGATTGTCACCATAACCATCATCATCTGTATCATGCCATTGGCTTACATCATCAGGGAATGCATCTGCAAATCCATCGGGGTGGGAAATCCACCAATCATCAGGGTTAGAATATCCATCAATATCTGAATCTAAGCAACCAAATCGGTCTGCCCAACTAATCCAACCACTCTGGACTTCTTCCACTGTACTTTGTGGACATACATCTCCTTCAAACCCGGTTAAATTATCTCCAAAACCATCACCATCGGTATCGAGATATTGAGAATTTATGAATGGGAAATCATCTACCTGAGATGCTCCGTACGATTGATTATCTCCCCATCCATCACCATCAGAATCTAACCACTGGCTTGGATTATCTGGGAAAATATCTACTTGTTCAGCACCTATCGTTTGGTTATCACCCCAGCCGTCACCATCCCTATCTGACCATTGACTAGGTATTGTTGGGAAAGCGTCTGCTCCATCACTTGCAGTCCAATTAGCATCAGGATTTGACCAACCATCCGCGTCTTCATCAGGGCAACCATAGCGATCTTCATTGGAATATCCTGTTTCGAAAGGACAAGCGTCAGGTGTTGTTGCATTGTCATACCATTCTCCTATCGACCAGTTAAACCTAGTTTCATTCCAAGAAGAATCGGCCCAATTATCGCCATATCCATCCAGATCTGTGTCCCTCCATTGAGTTACATCAAATGGGAAAGAATCCGCTAGGCCAGTAGGATGAGCATACCACTCCTCAACTCCATCTAATCCACCAGGGTCTGCGTCTGACCAACCATCTCCATCTGAATCAAGGCAACCATATCGATCATCTACTGAATATCCTCTGCGGTATGGGCAATGGTCTCCTTCAAATCCTTCCAAATTATCTCCGTAGCCATCATTATCGCTATCGACCCACTGACTCGGCTCTAGCCAAAAAGCATCTGCTCCATTATTTGGTCCCCAACCTTCATCAGGATCTGACCAGCCATCAGAATCCGCGTCTGGACATCCATTCCGGTCATTTGTTGAAGTTCCAGAAGTTAAATCGCAATCATCTTCATTATCGATGAATCCATCTTCATCAGTATCTCGATTATCTTGATTAATCGAAGGAGTCAGAGTATAATCGACTCCATCGTTACACCAACTATCCAATCCCTTGACTTTCACATATACCCAATCTGCAGCCGGCATAGTAGTGGAAAGTGTTGTCGATGAACCGGCATCAGACATAGATTGGCTTGCAATTTGAGTGCCGGCTGAATCATGTATTGAAAAATCGGCTTCCCAACCATCATCAATACACCACCAAGCGCCATTATTCATCGAGCCTGAAAAGCCCACTGCGACTATATCACCCATGAAAGCATACATTTTCCACCAATCGGTTTGGTCGTTGGGAGAACAGCCATCATCATAGCAAACATAACCATTTGTTGACACTCCGTTTGTCATAGGAGTCGCGTTAGCCTGATCATCATCCGCAGAAACAGCAGGAACGAGGGACAGCAAGCACGCGGCCAGACAAATTACCGTCAAACGCCTCGCGTGCATGCTCGCGCATGCGAGGTCATGCCTTTCAAAAGCGCGCCGTCAAGTCACTCATCTGTAGCAATCCATGGTGAAATCTTCATTTCTTCACTTATCGGCTGACTATTTGGCTCTGGAACATTGGATAAAACCTCGCCTCTAACGAATTTAATGTAACGCTGTTCTTCGTTTTCTTCAAACTTATGTTCTCCAACATTTTGCTGATAAGCTATACCCATCCATTCGCCATTTGGAGATAATACTGTTTCAAAGAAATCATGTAATGCATGGACATCGCCTGCTGATTGTTCATATGCGGTAACAGTATGAAGAGGAGTTGGGTCTGCAATTGACCAATCGAAGTAGTCACCACTATGTGGTTCAAATACTGCCCCAGCGTAAAGATACCATTCGTCCCCAACAGAATATCCTTCATTACCATATTCGAGACCATAAAAAGAAAGAGAAACGATATTGCTCTCACTAATAGAAACAAACGGATACATCAAAATTCCTCCTTCATCGCCCCAGTTAGGAGCAATACTCCAAGGCTCTTCCCAATTTGTTCCGTTATCATAAGAAATAGCAAATTGGATATCCCACGCTCCTAATGAACCGCTTCCACAATCCGCCCAAACCACTGCAACTGTCCCCGCTTCATTGTTGTTAACCACCGGGTATCCTTCTGGGCAATTACCAGTTCTTGGACCGACATTTACCGGTTCTTGCCAAGTTCCATCCGATGGCCCAGGACCGGTTCCTCGACCGAAATCATCACTGATTCTAACCTGTACATGACCTGAATCGCTATCGGCATTTTCTTGCGCTACAAACACATATGGTCCATCTTTTTGTGATGAAATCGTAGACCAGCCTCCTGGCATTGAATAACATTGAGAAAAGGTGTTTCCACCATCTTCAGAGTGATAGTACCAATATCTTCCACTATCAGCGGTACATTCTGGCGGAGATGCTCCTGAATTTCCGAGATAATGTATGATCCCGTCTCCTTGTGCAGCAACCCATGGGCGATCATCAGCAGCCATCGTGTTCATCCTTTGACAAACTTGTCCCATCTCATATGACTCTCCACCTTCTGTAAATCGATGCCACCAATTATCTTCCAATGTAGTATCAAGATAGTACACAACATCATTTGCGTCCACGGCAATATCCCCTTCATCACCAAGGCATTCAGAACCACCACCTGTGACTGAGCCGACCAACGAATTTAGCATATTACCCGGAGTAGGTTCAAATTGGTCGCCATGGTCCCAGGTGGTTCCATTATCAGTAGAGACCCAAAACCAAGATGCCCAATAATCCCAAGTCGTATCTTGCCCTTCTTCACAAGCCCACCAAAGGCCAGGGTCATCTGGATCTAAGATTATAGGAATAGGTGAGTCTTCTCCTCCCCATCGCAAATCTTTGTGGGCAGTAATTTGCATATTGCCCATAGAATCTATTGATAATGAAGGCTCATATCCGATACCAAAACCTTCGTATCCCGGGTCTTGTCCATTATTTAGGTCAATACATTCTTCATGTCGCGGCATATAGATTGGTTCCCCAAATTCCATACTTACTTGGTCGCCAGATTTGAGTTCTACCGAGGCTTTATTTGACGAATCTAAAATTACTTCACCCATCAAAGTTGCTAGAATTAAAAATACCGTTCCAACTACCGCAGTGGCGCCTAGAATACTGTTTAGAAGAGTGGTGTCACTCATCTCATCAACAAGGACGGCGTCATAGAAATCATCTGCCATAGAACCACCCCCCTTGTTAATCAATAATCAGTCCTTCGCTTTGGCTTTTTCAATAGCTCGGAGGAATACTGCTTCGTAAGCAGAGGCATTATGCTCATAGGTAAAACCAGCAAGAACTCTATCACGCCCTTTACTAGCCTTTTCAATTCGGTTATCTGAAGATAATTCTGCAATAACAACCTTCGCTAAATCATTAAAATCGCCGCGTGAAAACAAGCTTCCAACAGTATCATCAACCATTTCAGTTAGTGGTTCTTGATCTACAGTGACAACAGGAGTTCCACTCGCTAATGATTCGAGAGGAATCAAGCCTTGACCCTCATAATAAGAGGGATAAATTACTAAATCTGCTGAACGAAAATGCTGAGCAAGTTCCTCAAATGATAAACTGCTTTGAATATGAATTGATTCTTCAATACCCATTTTCTTTGCCGTAGATTCTAGGCTCTTTTTCATATGACCTCTCCCTACAATTACTAATTTTGACCCAGGGTGTGCAGCAATGATTTTTGGCATTGCTCGCAATAATGTCATGTATCCTTTTCTAGCAACTAGGCGGCCGACTGCGAGCAACATCGGAGTCTTAGTATCCGGCGAATAAGATAGCGCTTCCTCATCATCACAGCCATATAGAGTTCGTATTCTTTCATGCTCTAATTGTTCAGCCTCTGCATCGGTATTGGGTGGACGGAATACCTTGTGATCACAACCCCACAATATTACTTCACAGTCGAAATTTTCATCTGGATTATACCATTGCTTGAATTCTTTTAGAGTGGATTGAGAATTTGAAACACAGATTGATGATTTCAAAATACCCGCTCTCTCGTATTTAGAATACCAATTAGAGGCTAGAAGTATTGCTAGGTCATTTGGATTACGCCATGTTGCCGATTCTTTAGCTGCTGCTGCTCTTTTTACTCCTTCTTTTTCTCCCAACCAGGAACCGTGTAAGCATGAAACTACTGGAGCGATATTGTCTCTAAGCCAAACGAATTCTTTTTTCTTCCATGAAACTAATGGAAGGTGAGCATTGATTACATCGATCGGTTTTTTCTGATGTAATTTCTTCAAAGCTTTAATCGCATGTTTACCATATGAACGCGTGAAAGCCATCGGTAACGGAGCCCATTTGACTGAAATCACTTCTACACCCTCTTGGGAAGGGGCAATTTGTTTGTGAGATCTGGTGATAATTGTAACCTCGTGCCCAAGTTCAACCAAATGGCCTGAAAGATGGAAAACTACCGAACCAATTCCACCCCAACGGGGCGGATATTCACCTGAGACTATGGCAATATGCATGCTACCCAAACAGCCGAGAACACTATTCGCTAAATAATCGCACCATAGGTGCCTTCAAGTCAAATCGGACATTCGAAGGTTTATGGCGGACAAATTACCAGTGTCGGTTACTGTCCTTCTTCCTACCAGGAATGAAGAGGAAGCCCTCGGTATGACAGTAGATTCAATCCCCCGTGATTGGTGTGATGAACTTGAAATTATGATCGTCGATGGAAATTCTACCGACCGTACTCGTGAAATCGCTTTAGAGATGGGAGTAAGAGTTCATTTAGAGCCGAGAAAGGGATATGGTCGCGCTTACCGTACTGGTTTTGATGTGGCTAAGGGCGATATAATTGTCACAATGGATGCTGATTGTACTTATCCTGCAGAGGTTGTTCCAGATTTAGTTAAGAAGTTATTAGATGATGAACTTGACTTCATCACTTGTGATCGACTAACACTGGCAGAAGAAGGCTCTATGTCTGGTCTTCACGGATTTGGAAATTGGATGTTATCATTCAATGCAAGATTAGCATTTGGATATGGAATAAAAGATTCTCAATCTGGAATGTGGGTTTTTAGAAAGTCTATTTTTGAAAATCCAAAGATGCGACCTACAAACGATGGTATGCCTCTTTCAGAAGAGATGAAAATTCTAGCACGTAAAGTTCTAGGCCATGATAAGGCAATAGAAATCTCAGTCCCATATCGTCCACGTGTTGGCGAAGCTGAAATACATACTTGGGGCGATGGTTGGAAAAATTTGCGATTTATTTGGGCTAAGCGTTTCGGACTTCATAGAACTCGTACAGAATGGGGAGCTTTACCAGATAACCCCGATTCTCTGAATGGAGACCTACCTGAGCAAAAGAAATAATTTACTCAGGAGTCCATCTTAACGAATAGATTCCACCATGATTATCGGTTTTTTCGCTCGCACTTCCAAAGTAGATTCTCCAAGAACCATCCGGAAGTTGAACTGCACTAGGGTCTGCAAGTACACCGATTTCCATTCCTAACCCTTCTGCTACAGTCGTTACATTGGCAATCATACCCTCTACTTCCCAATTCAAACCATCCTCACTTACAGCAGTCATTATTTCCTGAGGATGGAATGGAGAGATTTCTGGATGCTGGTCCGGATTCATCATGGTATAGAATACACGATAACCATCTCCAACATCATGAATCTCAATATCTATTGCTTGGTATAGCAATATACCATCACTAGCGCCGAATGTAATCCCATCTGCAGATGAAGTAAAACCTGCCATATGTGAAGGGTCAGAACAAGAAAAATACAAACGAACACTTTCATCGCTTTCATTTAATCTAACCACGCTAGGAGTACCTAGGAAATCATTGCACGGTTCACCTGAACTTTGGACATCAGTACCATTGTCCTTCACTCTGCTCATAGGACCCAAATCTGTCAAATTTGTAAAAACAGAAGAGGTTGAATTTATGGATTCTGTACCATTTTCAAGTGTAACTTTGGTTGTGGTGTATAACCGGTATGTTCCATCGTTTAACTTGACAAAGTTGAGGCCACATCCCCCGATTCCAGTCCGAAGTGGAGAGGTGAAATCTAGTCCATCACTAGAGGTTGAATAATGGTGGCCTTCTGTACCATTACACATGTATAGGTAGAAAGTGGCATCTTCATAATAGATGAATGGTACTGCGACACCTGTAAGTACAGATTCTCCAGGTGTTTCAAAAATAACTGAACCGACAAAACCATCATCGAAATCTGTTATATTTTCTGTTTCATTCTCCGAAATTTGTTCATTTTCTACAACAATTCCTCCATCGTCAATCTTTTGCCCATCTTCAAAACATCCGGCTAAGGAAGTAGTAATCAAAAGCAAACTAAACAGAACTGCGGATATACGGTCCATGTGCCCTATTTCGGCCTATACCGAATATATGTTTTGATGTTTAAACAAACTATTATCCTAGATTTAAGTTGTCAAGTCAAACATTCGATTTTGTCTATTGAAACTCTCTTCCCGATAGCCATTATCGCAGGGATCAAGACAAAAAGTCCTAGCCAAATATAGAATAAATCTGAGATAAATTTAGCAATCGTTAGGCTTATTTTTCCTTCCATTTTCATAAATGAAGGATGGTCTTCGCCAGGAGGATTTTCGATTACTTCACTGAGATTGGATTGATTTACTAGGCCAAGGTCATAACTTGAATAATTTATGAAAATAGTAGCGGAAGTATCATTCCAAGAATATTCTACTACTGAAATTGGATGAACGCTACTCTCTCCATCCTCGGAATCATCTACACCCGGTACACTATCACCAAAATTAGCACTAGCGATATATCCAAGTGGTGCTCTGAACGCTAGTGAGATAAAAATCCAGAATATCAGACCAGTGATTATCAGTCCAAGGAAACTTCTGTACTTTACGTCCCAGAAATTCAGGATTAGTAATATACATACCAAAGATATTGCAATTTTATTCATTACCGCAATTTCTTCACGGACTTCTTGCAATGTAGAAACATTTTCAAATCCATAATCCTCTTGTGAAGAGTCTTCCTCTTCGGATTCTATTGTCACGCTATCATTGCGCATATTGCTCCATTTTGATAAATTGAATAGTCCTTTTATGTCGATTTGATTGGTGGTTTCATTCGCAGAAATGTTAACATTTGCTTCCATCCCAACTCCAATAGGAACTCCTTCTGTATACTGAAAATCTGCATTAATGTTACTCCACTGATTGTTCTGAGTAGAACCAATCAATGCGATTACAGCGATTAACTGAACTACATGTAGTAGAGATTTAATCGTGAGTTTACCTCGAACAATATTCAGCAAATCACGCTGAATGGGTGCACCCTCCCCTTCCATTAATGGAAGGGGAGAGACCATCCACTGTCACACTTGCGGTCTAATCTCTACGGGTTCGTAGACTTGCAACTAGACCAGCCAATGCTACAACTACAATTGTCATTGCAGGAGAGACGAATGGCAAGAGGCCTTCTTCCAAATCCTCAGTGACCGTGTCATCAGCATCATCTGAAGAACCGGTATTTGGTGCATCGCCACCCTCTTCTATCGCTAGATCTAGAGCAGATGTGTCATGTAAATCCAAATCCACCAAATCATCTAATGAGGAGGAATCTTCTACTGCTTGTTCAACTGCAATAGCTTGTACTCCAGAGAAGTAACTTACTGAAAGCGCGTCTGGTGCTGGTGCGTATTCATCGGATTCAGGACCTATCAAAGTCCACCAAACTTCTTCATTATCGATTGAATCAAGATATTGAGTGCCGGTTGATGAAGACTCGTGGTTAGAACTTCTACCTAAATCATCAGTACAGCGCCACTCATCTTGCACATCAACAAATTCACAGTAATACCAATAATCATCAAATCCATATGAATCTGCATCTTGTTCACTATCAGCACAATACCACATATCATCACCGTTCCAATCGTCACCTTCCCATTCGCAGTATCCCCATTCATCCCAATAGAGTTCTTCATAGTCGGTTACTAACACTTGGAAACCAACAATTTGGTTAGTTACTGGGTCCCACAAAACATAGGCATCTCCGTCGTTATATGCGAAATCGGCCTCATAATTGTCCATACGGTTCTCCAGATTATCTCCAAAGATTTCTAAGACATTCTCCAAAGTAGATTCACCAAAAGATTCTACAATATCTTCTATCATTTGTGATGGTTCCATCTGTTGGTCAACTGTAAAGCAATATTCCGACTCATACATTGGATTAGCCTCATCGATTTGCTTAACTTCTACAGTAGCACAATATTCGCCCCAGCCAGTTACGTCTAAATCTACATTTTCAGTGAAGTATGAATCCCCGCTTACTACCCAAGAAGTTGTATCCGTTGTGACGCCGTTACTGTCTTCCAGAACTACACTTACTTCGTATGTTTCATCCCAATCTAAATCACAGCAATGTTCGACATAAAGTGTAACTTCAGATTCTGATGAGTCTTGTAGGCCCATATAGATACCATTATCATATCCGTCTTGGTCTTCTTCTTCAAGGTCAGAGAGGAATAAATCTTCTAATTGGTCCTCCAATATATCTCCAATTGTTGTTCCATCATCAGAACCGATTAGTGCTGTGCCGGTCAAGTGTGCAACTTGACAGAACATAGGCATAGGTACTGGGAGTCCATAAGCTTGCAGAACTTCGATTTGAGAACCATCATCTTGAGTAATCATTTGTGAACCTTCATGCAATTCAAATTCAATGTGACCACATTCATCTAGATCGAGTTCCATGTTTGACTCGTCGAAGGTCCCACTATCTGTTGCTGAATCAGATGCAGTAAGGTCCCAGTCGCCTTCAGGGAATCCGAACTCTTCAGCAGGTAGGCCTGTTAAAGAGAAATCGAAGCTGGTACTGGTTGCGAAGTCCCCGGAAACTGAGTCGTAGACATCAAAAACTTCTACATCGGCATAATCGCAATAGTAGCACTCTGGTTCAGGAATGATTCTATCTGCATAGTTTGTATAAGATAGTGTGTCAGTACCCTCCCAATAACCAAAGTCGTATGTGCAATAATACATGCCACCCGAATTCGAGTAATACTCGCAATAACTAAAGTAGTTATAATCCTCTTCACCTTCAGAGATATTACCATCTCCGTCCCAATCATAAGGGACAGTGCATTCATACTCATAGCCCCACCAATAGCAAGATTCATTGTCTTGTACAGAAAATTCATACCATGAAATCATATCAAATTCTACAAGAGAACTTGGTATTGTTCCATCCTGGAAATTAGTCATAAAAAGAGAATTTTGCCACATTGATTTAGATCCAAAATCAGATGTACACCAATAATGCCCATCATCAGTTCCATCCTCATAATACTCACAATAGGGGTAGTACTCATCCATCTGATATTCCCAATCGCTGTTCCAACCAGTACAATGATACTCCAAATTAGCATCTTCCCAACTACAAGTCCAGTTGTCTATATTATACCACTCTTCATAATTTTCCCAACTGACATAGTAATTATCTCTCCAATCATCTTCATAATCAGAATCTCCTGACTCAAGAAGTTCCCACTCAAGTCTTTCTCCTGCGTTTAGGTTTGCAAGATCATTGTTTAGAGTACTAGGTTCATCAAGTCTGATTTGACTAGATGCCGAAGTGACATCGTACTCAAATCCAAGTGAAACTTCAATGTTTAGTGGAAGAACGTCAGCAGCATCTTCTCCATTAACTGAGCCATAGATTCCAAAATCACTGTTTGCTGACATAGATGCTGACATAGTAGTATCATATCCGTAAACCAATCCAGAAGAATCTCTGTACTCGACATAAGTTGCATCAATGTTCATTACTCCATCACTATCGTATGTGAAGGTCAAATCCCATCCTGCATAACTATCTGACCACTCTGTAACCAAAGCGATGTCTGAAAGTGCCCCGTTTCTTATTGTCAAATCGGTGATATAGCGAGTCATGGAGATAGATTCCCCATCTACTGACCATGTTTCTACACCATCCATATACTGGTCAACGACCATTGTCGATACTCCAGTAGTCTGTTCTAGAATTACCATGTCCATACCTGCATCATCTGCAGACTGCATGATATCTGCGAGGATATTGTCTAGTGGTAATCCACTCATACTTTCAAAATCATCATTTAGATTCGAATAGTTATATTCCATCCCAAATGCATAGTGCTCAGTAGATACTTGAGCGCTTGTTGCTGGTATAAATGATGCACAAAGTATAGTGGTCAAAATTAGGGCTGTTACTTTTGAGAAGGCTTTCTCCATAGTCACTGCTTAAACCGGTGAGATATAAGACTTGAGCCTACTTTTCAGTTTCTAAAATCGAGTCTTCAGGAGCAATAGATTCGACTTCTCCACTAAATGTCCCCCAGTTATCTATTAAATCAATATCTGCTAACTCGATTTCTATCAATTTCTTTCTACGCCTAATAATCAATACCGCGATAAGTAATGAGAGTATTACGAATCCACCGACCCCGCCTGCAATCGCTACCATCGCAGAATTATCCTCGACTATTGGCTCAAAGTTGAAATTGTGAGTTTTGCTTGCAAAAACCTCTCCGTCATAAGCGGTAACTACAAGGTAAGGATTGCCTTTTTCACTAACAATGATTTCTACTTGGCCTGTCCAAGCCTGCTTTTTATCATCATAAGTTAGATTGAACGAAATTAATTCATCACCATTTGTCAAATTAGCTTCTATGTGTGAAGTGGTTCCATCAGGGTCGATTAATTCAACCTCTATTTTGACCAATACCGATTCACCAGGATTTACATTGTCGTATTTGACTGATAAATTGTTGAGGTCAGGGTCGCTTGAGTATACTGTAATATTGATGTGTGTCTCATCACTTCCTTCTCGACGGTCTTCGACATATAATGAGATGTGATGTGCACCGGGAAGTAGGTACTGCTCATGATAGGACGCACTAGACAAGACTTGAGGATAATTTTCACCTGGAACGTATAATCTCCATTCTCGTTTAGTTAAATCGTCATCTGCATCAATTGTCCCGATAGAATCGAGAATTACAATTTCTCCAGCTTGGTATTTCTGATTGTTAAGTGGTTCGAAAATTACTGCGAAAGGATCTGATTCTACTACCAAGAGTTCTATGTTTTCGACTCTAGATAATCCTGAATCATCGAGCATTGTAAACGTTAGTGAATGTAGTCCTGCTGGAAGACTTAGTTGATACGAGGAGTAAGGGTCTTGGTCTATTAATAATGCATCATCAAGTAAATTACTTTCTAAAGTAAAGGTGAAATTATCACCATCATAGTCCATGCTATCACTGATATCGAACAATAAAACATCACTAGAATTGTAACCCTGCTCCAAATTTGGAGAGACTAATCCAAGCACTGGAGCAGATGGAGAGACATCTATCATTATGCTACTAGAGACTGGATTATTTATTCCATCATCCATCGTAAAGGTGATGTTGTGCAGGCCACTTGAAAGATGACTTTCAAAGATTAGCCAATCAGAACCATCTTCTGTTAAACGGCCATCTAAATCGCTTTCCCAAGTATATATCAACCATTCAGAACCTGATTGAGGCTCGCTTTCCGCACAATGCCAAGTTAGGTTTTCTGGGAATGTAAAACAAGCACTATCCCAGTCTCCTGAGCCTGTAGAATTAAACTCAAACAAATGACTAGAATCATAAGAAAGATTTGCGATTGGAGAAGTTATTACCACTTTAGGGGGACTATTTATCACTACAAGCATAGTACTATTTTCACTAACTTTATCCAAATGTTCCATTCTTCCATCATTTACTGATAGAGTAATGATATGTGTTCCACGAGAAAGATGTCCTATCCAAGTACTGTCGTTTGACAAAACGCCATCTATGCTACTGGTCCACAGATATTGGATTTCGTCATTCTCTGGATCGACAGAGGTGCTTGTAAGTGTGATTTCGTCTTCAGAAAGGTTACCCATTCTTTCAACAGTAAATGACGGGATAGGCATTTCATTGGATAAAGTGACCTCTACTGGCCATTCTGTTGCTTGGTTAATACCGTCAGAAACTGAAAGTGTGAGTATGAAGTTTGTAATCGTCATATCCGCAAATGAAATATTTCCTGAATACGAGTCACAATTTGTAGCATTTACTGAATGGTCAGGCCAAGTCCAAGTACAAGTCAAAGTATCGTTTTCAGGGTCATATGTGCCATTCAAAGAGAAGGAAAGAGGCTTTGTAATTGGGATATCTAATTTATCATTGTAAAGACCTGGTTGCGTACTTACAACAATTACTGGTGGCTGATTAGATAACTCGATTGTTCTGTTTTCTTCAACACAATGTCCAGCATCATCACATACTTTTGCAGTGATAATATGAATTCCATCACTTATTGTTTGTAGATTAACCGCTGTAGGGTCATTGGCATTAAATTGTGAAGTGGTTCCGATTAGCCCATCGATTGAAGAGGTCCATTCCCAAGATATCGAATCATTATCTAAGTCCCAAGTTCTACTTGCATTGAAATTGATTAAAGCTTGGCTAGGGAATATTTCTTCATCGATAGGAGTATCCCAAATCAAGAAAGGTGCTTGATTTTGTAAAGGTAAATGGCACCAAACATTTTGATTTTGGTCAAGAATTGTCGAAGTGTTATTGCTGACAGAATCATATGAACAATCTATGCTTACGACCGAATATGGAGTTTCGCCGTTGTATGTGTATCTCTTACCGACCAAATCGGTGACCATCATTCGTCCTAATTGGTCTGCAGTGACTGAAAAGTTACTTTCTAATTGGTCGAAACTAAAATCTATTGATGCGCTAGGAATCCCATTGGAAAAGTTGTTTACCACCCATACCTCAACATCCCATGCTACATCTATCCATGCTCCTGCTTGTAAATCTGTAATTGTGAAGTCGATTCCCGAGGGCTGGTGGAGGTGGAGATGACTATTGGAATCTAATTCTAATTCATGATTTGCTAAATCGGTTAATCTCGACCAATTTACTTGGGAATTAGTAAATTCAATTGAACCGGTACATTCGCTAGTAATCTCATTTCCAACACCGACCAAATCATCGTGATTGGAAAGACTCAAACATGCTGTACCAGATAGGCTAACATTCGACATTATGCTTTGACGCTCAACGTTATGGTCAGCATCCCAAACAATTCCGCCATGAGACCCGAACATGTCTAAGCCATCTATTTCTCCTTCAGCCTCTACAATATTTATCGCAGGCAGAGAATTATTTGTCCAGATCTCAGCATTTGTTAAATGGAAACTACCTCCTTGTACACCTATTGTAAGACCACTATTGTCAATATCAATCGCAGAACCATTTAGTGGGTTATGTACCTGAATTTCATCGAGATAAATATCTACAGAATCGGTCAAGATAATTCCCTTTTCATCCTCAACAGAACTACAGATGCTACAACTGATATCTCCTGATGTTGATTCGATATCATTTGCTTCACTAAATTTCATGCCTGCATCAGAGTTTTGAAAACTTGACAAGTTTGAGAGATAGACATAGCGTGCATCATTGATATGGACTCCTGAAGCACCATTTTGTGACAGGTTTAATCCATCGACAATTGCTGCTGCACTATTGAGATAGAAGCCCTCTTCTCCGTTATGATGCAAATTCCAATTTGTACCCTGTATCGCTCCACCGTTGGTTGAATAGATTCCTGGTCCTGGTGAGTTCGAAATTTCAAAATTGTTAAGATATGCTGCAAAATATGACGACCTTACACTTACTCCCGCACTATGTGCTCCAGCATTTTCTTCACCAGTATTGTTGATTGTCCAATTGGTAAAGGTAGAAGTTGAATCAACAAAATATAAGCGAAGTCCAACCGCATCATTATCTTCTAATTCAGCATTTTCAATCCAAGCACCTGTAGCATTAACCTCTACAGTAGAAGTTGCTAAGCCTGCAGTTTTAGCGTCATCTCCACCGGTTCCAGAGATTCTCAATCCGTCTATAATCGCTGATTGGTAATTAGTATAATTTGTACGGTCAAGTTTGTCGATAAGTAATCCCTTGTACATTGAATTAGTTATTTCCAAGTCCCTAATCACTGCACGCGTGGTAAGACTATCATCTGAATGACGAACGATAGTACCGTGATCTGCTCTGTTGATTTCTACACTCTCAATTAGCGGCCTACTATCTTCCACCCAAATCCCAGCAGCTAAAGCTAAAGTCGCTCCTGTAACATTATCAATACTGATATTTCTGAACAACCCACCTGAATTTCCCCAGAAATTTAGCCCCCTAGTTGCTAGATTATTCATTTCGATCCCGTCTACATTTGGAGCTGAACCTGCACCTATTGACAGACCGATTCCATATCTCCAATAAGTCGGGAAATTCCAATCTTGGCCTGCTTCTATGATTTTCAAATCTCTAATAGTTGGGGTTGCTGAATTGAACAAATCTACCCCTACATCATCGGCATCATATACTGTTAGATTTGCAATATATGGGTCAGAACCGTAAATTGTGATTCCATAAACAGAATGAACGATTGATAGATTGTCGATTTTACTGCCCCTTCCATTTGAACTTGAATTGAATTGTATTCCTCTATGGTCTTGGCCACCAGCATAATCAAAGTAAACCGGACAACTTTCTGTTCCTTCTACTGTCAACCTACCTTCAATGAAGATTCGAGCATTATTTCCTAATGTGACATTGGTACATGCCGCAATCACCAATTCATCTGTCACTATTACAGTATAATCTGAATTGATAGTGACATCGTTACTCCAATTTATTTGAGCTCTACCTGAAGTATCAGCAGATGTTAATATTGGAGTGATAGAAGAAAGTAAAAAAATGGCTACCAGTAGTAAAGATGTAGAGTACTTACTACGCACCATACCCTTTGTCAGGTCGCGATTTGACTTAGACTGTTCCCCTTCTCGTTTAGGAATTTTTCTCGTCGGCATCCTCAAGAAGGCATGGCAAGTCGCCACTACAATGCCTGAGGCGTTTGTGCTATTCAAGACTGAACCCTCCTTCGAAAGAGCGGTATATCTTGCTCTTTCTGAAAATTCATCTGTTGCTGAGGTTCATGCATTATACGGTGAATACGATCTCTTAGTAAGAGTAACATCTAATGATGAAAAAGGACTTACAAATTTGCTAATGCAGCAGTTCCGTATGATTTCTGGTGTTAAGGAAACTCAAACTCTAATCGCGGTTGAATATTGAGGTGAAAAAATGGCTACAGGATTCGTTTTGATAACAACAAAACCGGGACTTGAACAAAATGTTCGTGATGCTCTTGATTCGGTAGAACATGTCACAAGTCGATGGATGCTATTTGGAGAATATGACCTAATCGCTCGTGTACAAGCAGATGACGAATTCACATTGACAAGGGTAATCGTAGAACAAATACGTACTATCAAAGGGATTAATGAAACTAAAACCCTCATCGGCGCTGAACTTTAATCACAGCATAGAATGCATAATTTGAGCTGCCTGCTTAGATGCTTCAGGACACATTGCTTGATTCCATAGAGCAATCGCTTCTGCTAAAGATGAAAAGCGGTTATGTGTATCAAGTTGTGAACGCCAATACCAAATCATTGCTGTAATTCTACGTGCAGATGAAAGGTTGGATTGGCTTTCTTTATCTGGCATCTGTACCTTCTCAATTAATTTCTTGGCTGTATCTTTGTCTACTTTTTCGATTATCGCCATTTGTAGCATTATCGCCCTCAAACCCGACATCGAAAATACCTTGTTTGTAACTTTTTCAAAAGAAGGTGATTTCGGACTGGTCTCAGCAATTTCAGCACGTAAATCCAAGGCAGATAATTGCGGGTCACCACTATGAGAAATAAATCGTAAACCTTCTCTAATCTCTCTAGCACCCTCAATCTCACCGGCATTGATTGCACAAGCATGCTTTACATGAGCAATCGCTACAAGCATAACATTTCGTAAGTCTTTAGATAAGTCTGATAAATCTATTTTTTCTAATAATTTATCAATGTCATAATTTATTTGCGTTCCAGGCAATCGGTCATCAATCCTTCTCGCCGCTTCTGAAAGCAATAACTTTGCATCTGAGTTTTCTAAATTAATCTCTTCAAAACGCCCTTGAAGAAGTGCAAGAGAGAAATCTAAATCTGGAGCGTCGCAGTTTTCTAAATGCTCAGATGCAACCTCCGCTTCACCACGTTCAATCGCGACCATGGCTGCTAATCGATGTAATTTCGCTGTTGGATGTCGAGCGATTGCAGAACCGATCAATGTCGCTAAACCAGCGTTAGAACGTATCATTAAAGCCTCAGCATTCACCAAAAGGTGAGCCTCAATATCTCCTCCTGATTCGAGGATATGGTGTAATTCTATCAGTCTACAAAGATCCCCTTCTTTATCTGACCAATATTTTGCTGCTGTATTGTGGTGCTCTGCTGAAAGCATAGAAGAGCGTACATTTCTAACAAGGTGATGGAGTTCAACATTAGTTGTATGCCATCGCAATAGGGCATATTCATCCAATGCTCCAACATGTTGTTCGTTTTGCAAATAATCTACAGGGACAGGCACTGGTAGAAGAGATAATTCATCTAATGCGGCCATCTCTTCACCTATATCTGAAAGTACGACTTCTTTGACCCATGCTTGTAAGTCTGCACCTTCTTCGGGAAGCGTTGAATCTGAATCATGTAATTGCAATGCCAATGGATGACCACCTAAACGCTCAGCAATAATTTCTCTTTGTTCTAGCCAGTCAGGAAGTAGTTGGATTGCATCTTTAATCTCAAGTGGAGGAACTTCGATAATTTCGAATCCTTCTTCAAAAGGTATTGGCGCACGACTGGCTAAAATTATTCTCTCGCAGTTTTGAGCGAAATCAGTAACTCTTGCAAGATGTCTAGAACTCACTTCTTGTAATTCATCAAGAATTAAAACTTCTCCTTTTGTAGCATGCAGTGCCGCTTTGTCGGTAGATACTGAAAGCCCCCAATCTGTGAAAATCTCTGAAATATCTTTGAATGATTGCATACTAGCAAACCTTACTATTTCTCCAGATTTTACTAGTTCTTCTGAAAGAGCTCGTAGCAATGAGGTTTTTCCAATACCAGGCAAACCAGTCAAAATTACTTTATTGGCAGTCAATAAATTATTAATTTCGTTTTCTCTACCTTTCAAATCGATTAAATTGGGTGGATTTCCAAATAATTCTCCAACCTTAATTTTAGAGACTATGACTTCTTGATTATTACACTCTGACCTACCTGCTTCAGTGATGTGGTAGACCTTTCGCCTGCGGCTACCTCCATCTATTACATGCGCTTTTCTTTCGGTTACTAAATTCTCTTCTATCAATTCGGCTAAGGGTTGATGAAGTGCTGAACGCACTACACCCAATGCTTCTGCAATTCCGGGTAAACAGATCCCTCTAGGAACGTCCCATGCAGTTTCCAAACCTGCTTGAAAAGTGGCCAATTGTTTCAAGATTCTCACCTTTGGACCGCTCATCATGACTTTACCAAGCACTCCTCATCCATTTTACTTGCCCCAATTTGATTAGCGATGTATTCTTCATGTTCCGCCTCTAGAGATACAATATGCCCGTGGATGCGGCCGGTGTCGACTTGCCCGCAAACCCAGGAGTTTATATTTTCAAAACAAAAATGGGACGTGTACTTTATGTTGGTAAAGCAACTGTTCTAAAGGATAGAGTTCGTTCTTATTTCTCTTCTAATCCAGACCGTTTAATGATACCCGAATTGGTTGCTAAAGCAGATGAAATTCAGTGTATAGTAACCAACTCTCCCAAGGAAGCCCTCATATTGGAAAGGCAATTGATCCGCGAACATAAACCGAGGTATAATTCCAGATTAAAAGACGATAAATCCTATCCTTATATCGCGATAACAAAAGAAGAATTTCCGCGTATAATGTACACAAGAAACCCCCCTGACGATAGTCGCAAGTGGGGTCCTTTCCCAAATGCTGGTGCTGCCAAACAAGTATTACAATTGTTAAGAAGACAATTTGGAATCAGAGATAAGGATTGTAGAGGTCAAGACGGTTGTCTTGCAATGCATATTGGTTTATGTCAAGGGCCCTGTCTTGACCCTGAAGGATATCCAGAACGAGTTAGAGTTGTGACCAATGTTCTAGATGGAAAGGCAGGATTATTACTCGAAAAATTAACTGAACAAATGGATGAATATTCTAATCGAATGGAATTTGAAAAAGCTGCTAAGCAAAGAGATTTAATCAAGGCGGTTAGGACTACAACAAGTCAACATATTGTTTCTAGTAAGGTGTATCGTGATTGTGATGCAATAGGAATTGCAACCGAAGGAGACTTGGCTGCAGTTGTGGTTTTACATGCTGATGAGGGGGTCGTAAAGGGGCAAGAGGCTTGGCCGATAATTCATCGTGGAGATATCGGAGAAACTATCTCTATGTTCGTATCTTCACATTATGCTGAACGCCACCCTCCCCGATTGCTTATTTCCCCAACACCACTTTTTGATGGAGCAGGTGAATGGTTGCATTCGAGGCGACAGTCACAAGTAGAAATCAGAACTCCTTCGCGAGGTGATTTAGTTACATTACAAAAATTGGCAAACCAGAATGCTGAGATTCAATTGACTAGATTTATCAATAAATCTAGTGGCTCTCTTGAACAAAGAGCTGCTGATGAAGGAGCGAAAATGCTCGATTTACCATCACTAGATCATATTGTATGCTTTGATATGGCACAATTTCTTGGAGATTCGAGAGTAGGCGCTAGTATTTCTCTTCGTAATGGAAGACCTAACAAAAAGGAGTATAGGACTTTCACGGTCAAAGGTGATTGGAAAGATGACCTCAGAATGATGCGTGAAGTTGTCCAGCGTTGGTTGAAAAGACAAGAAGAATGGCCAGATTTAGTATTGATAGATGGGGGGGAAACTCACTTATCGATAATTTCTAAATTATTTGAAGAACATGGATTGAGCAATCTAATTAATTTAGCAAGTTTGTCAAAGCGGGAAGAAACCATTCATAGAAGTACAAAAGAAGATTTAGTCCTCGACAAAAGAGGTAGAGTTCTAGTTCATGCAAGGGATGAAGCACATCGTTTTGTAAACAAATTTCATCGTAAGAGTCGAGCAAAATCAAGATTGTCGGACCCACTGGAAAACGTATCGGGATTAGGTGCCAAAAAGATGCAGGCTCTAATGCGATATTTCGGTGGACGACAAGGTGTTAAACACGCAAGTGTTGAAGATTTGAAAACTGTTCCAGGAATAGGTTCATCGCTTGCTAAACGAATTTTCCAATCACTTCACGGGTAATTCCAAATGTCATCACTATAGATATCTAAGTCATTGTTCAGTCCATCAGGAACTGGTGGAGGGCCAGGGCCACCAGCGAAACTACTGGAAGCCTCTTCTCCTCGACCAAGCATCGCAAATTCAGTGCTTGAAAGACCTCCTTTCTTCTCGAATTTCTTCATTGAACGTTTGTTGAATTTAGCATCTTGTTTCTTTCTTTTCTTCTTGCGTCTCGCTCTTATTCTCCAGATCATTAATCCCATAACTACTGCGGGATATGCCCATATTTGACCAAGAATGAAGCCCCATGAAATTGAAACTTTGAAATTAAATTCGTCTCCTTGAGCGAACGATTCTATGTCGATTTTAATTTGTTGACGACCATCTTCATCTTCACCAACATCTTCCCAACCATTTGCAGATTGGAATTCTTCTAGAACAATACCTCCGGGCATGGTAATGGTGAACTCGCCTCTTAATTCTGTGTTGCTTTCTTCGTGAATAACCAAATCACGTTCTTCGATTTGGAACTCAAAGGGTTGTTCATCTTGATGCAAATTTATTCCGCTTCCTTCAAAAGAAACTAATTGTTTTCCTACGCTTGTAATTCCTCTGCTAAAATCGGTTAACATTTGAGTTATTGGCGATGCGAACGAGGTTGCAATTCCAATTGTTGGTTCTCCATCACTAATTCCACCCCATCCATTTGTTACACCAGCTGCTATGGTAAATTCTGGAATTGTAAGCCTCATACTTATTGGAACATCATCTCCAATGGATGCCCCTATATTTCCAATACTTAATTCAGTAATGATCTGTATTCCAGAAAGGTCGACTTCAATAGAATCATTCGCATCACTTAATTCATCAGCGAGGTCGTGAATTATATTGGTTCCTCGCCTACCGATCTCATCGACCATATCCTCGATTCCACCCTTTGTTAACACGACAGAAAGATTATCATCACCAAGTTCGAAATCTGTCATTCTAGGTTCTAATAAACGTCCTGAAATATCTAATCCTAGACGAAGTAGGTCCGAGGAAATTACCTCAATATCTACAGAGTTATTGCCACTACTCATATTCTCTCTTACCATATTTGGAACCTTGATTCGATAAATATCAATTCCTGCAGAAAATGCGATTGTCATCTCCGCACTAGGCCCCCATTCATTGATATTAACATCACTAACTTCTAATTCCATATCAAAATCTACACATGACCAATCGCTGACATGCGCAGAACAAATCTCTTCGTCATTTTCATCATATATCGAATGGCGAGGGTCGTATCCTTCTCCAGGAGGACTGGACATTGAAATCCCAAGTTGGTCTTCTCCAACGGTTCTTTCAACCAGTTTAATAGAACTCTGTCCTGTTGCTGAACTCATCCATTGTGGTAAAATTAATTCAAGTGTCATTTCAGTAGGAGGCATATCATCTGGAATCATATTCCTTAGTAAGTCTGGTCCAAACTCTGTTTCTATCGAAAGCCCTGCTTCCAATAGTCTCTGCAAATCTTGCTCTTGAATCGCATCTAAGAATCCGGTGGTATCTCCAACTTCTTGTTTGATTATGTCTAAGAGATGTAGGTCAAATGATTCTGAATAAGCGCGTAGATAAATCGGACTTGAACCATCCATCGCATTAGGTCCTTGAACACAATAGTATGCATCTGTTCCGGGAGGAAGAGATTCAGGACAGGCATCATGTGTATGATTTAGTCCACCTGAAGGTTCAGGCATACCGATGGACAAAGAGTCCGAAACCCATTCTGCATCATATACGACAATTTCGCCAACAGATGGAACTGCATCCTCGATAGAATCACCAACCAAATCCATTGGGAAATTTTCAGTAAAAGAGGTCAGATCGATAATATCATTGTGATATGTCATCCTTATTCCATCAGATGTCACCCATGGAATGGTGGCATTATCGGTTACGTCCACAAGAGAAATGCCCCAATCTTCCATCGTTTCTTGGTCTAAATGATGTATACCAGCAACAACTTCTATCCAAGCTTCACTCTCATCAGAAAGATCTAATGTTACTCTCAGGTCTAATCCTTTATCCTCTGAGGTTACAGCTACGCTACTTGTTTGTGTAGAGTTCCTATGTCCAACTTTGATGCTTACATCTCTAGAAATCCTTTCTCCACTTATCGCAGCACCTGTATTATCAATTGTCCATTCTGCTGCCATATAAGATGGAGTTCCTGCTCTGATAGTAGGGATTCCAGTGGCATCAGTTGATAGAACTGTAGCATACTCTGGAGGATTGATTACGAAGTGCGCTTCATGACCAGGGTCAGCAAATACTTCGAAACCTGAAGTGATATCGCTTCCCATTGCCAATAGCCCCTTGTATACTCTCTCCAAAGTTAGAGCATCGACTGATCCTAGATTAAATGTAGAAGTAGAAAGTGAAACACTGGCGGTTACAGAAAAGCAGATTGGAGGATTGAAAACATCGTTCACTAT
>MDTC01012644.1_pt1 | contig 28473 bp, 27 predicted proteins | sample 811181 | NCBI WGS metagenome assembly MDTC01 (sample SAMN05326644, study PRJNA326480) | marine metagenome | isolation source: seawater | place: Pacific Ocean: North | collected 2011 | reverse complement strand
TTTGATATCTACCATTAAATTTACCTAAATAGCACTTTTTAGCTCAAATTATCAGATTTTTATTGTTGAATCCATGTAAATATGATAAAAAACCCTATCAACAATATTTAAAATGATATTGTAGTATATGAATAATTAAATATACAGGAGTACTGCTAAGAGTGGCAAATTTATCAATCAAAGAAATGATCAATGCGGGCGTGCATTTTGGCCATCAATCTAAATACTGGAATCCTAAAATGCGCCCATACATCTATACGACATACAAAAAACTACATATTATTAACCTAGAGGAAAGCGTATCTCATTTTAATTCTGCAGTCACTTTTATTGAAAAATTAACTAAGAATAATGCAAAAATACTTTTTGTTGGCACAAAAAGGGCAGCTAGAGAATTAGTAAGTAAATATGCCAAAGAAGCTAAGATGCCATATGTAAATAATAGATGGCTTGGTGGAATGTTGACGAATTTTGATACTATCAAAAAATCTATTGCAAAATTAGAGTCTTTGAAAGCATATCTAGACTTAGCAACGCTAAATAATTTAACAAAAAAAGAGTCTTTGAATATCAAAAAACAAATTGCTAAGTTAGAAAAAAACCTTTCTGGAATTAAGGACTTGGATAAAAAACCAGATGCTTTGTTTGTGATAGACACAAGATATGAAAAGATTGCAATTCAGGAAGCTAATACATTAAATATTCCAGTAATTGCGGTAGTTGATAGTAATAACTCTTTTGATGGGGTTGATTATATGATTCCTGGAAACGACGACTCAATGTCTTCTATAAATTTATTTTTAAAAGCAGTTACAGATGTCATACTAACTACTAAATCTAAATTCATTAAACCAGCTGCTCAAAATACAGATGCCAAATCTCTAGAGTCAACTACGAAGACAATTAAGAAGAAACAGTTACTAGATGTAGAGCCTGTTTCAGATAAAGAAACTCTTTCTCCTAACGATAACAAAGAGGTTTAAATGTCATCAAAACTTGAATTACTAAAACAACTTAGAGACATAACAGGTGCTGGAATCCTTGATTGTAAGAAATATCTAGTCAGAGCTAGTAATAATTTAGATGATGCGATCAAGCTTATGAGATCTGAAGAAGGTGTCAAAGCAGATAAAAAATCGAGTAGAGTTGCCGCCGAAGGTGTTGTTTACTTTTTATCGAACTCATCTCGATCATTAATGATTGAAATAAACTCCGAGACAGATTTTGTTGCAAGAGGCGATGACTTTCTTGACTATGTTAATCAAACATGCGAAATGATAATTTCTAGTTCATATAGTAACATTGATGATCTAAATAATTCAAAAGATGCATCAATTAAAAATAATCTTGAAGAGTTACGAAAAAATTATGTAACTAAGCTTGGGGAGAATATACAAATTCGAAGATTCCATTGCTTAGATAATTCAGAAGGCTTTATAACAGGATATACTCATAATAATAAAATAGGTGCTGTAGTATCTTTATCAAAAGATGATTCTCAGTTATCGAAAGATATTTGTATGCAAATAGTTGCATCTGACCCGCTAGCATTAGATGAAAATTCTATAGACCAAAGCTTATTAGCTAATGAAAAAGAAATATATAAAGCTGAGTTAGATAAAGTAGATAAAAAAGATGATATTAAGAGAAATATCATGGAAGGAAAAATTAAAAAATTTATATCAGATAATACATTATTGAACCAACCATATATCAAAGATAGTTCACTAACATTAAAGAAAATTCTCAAGGATAATAATATTTTATCATATACCCGTTATCAACTAGGTGAGGGTATAGAGAAAAAACAAGAAGATTTTGCTGATGAAGTATACAGCCAGATCAAGTAATTACAGCAATGACCAATCCCAAATACAAACGGGTATTACTCAAGCTTAGCGGCGAAGCTTTGATTGGTACCAAGCAATATGGCATTGATGACATCATTATCAAAGAATTTGCATCTCAAATATCCCAAATCCAGAAAGAAAAAATAGAGCTTATTATTGTAATAGGTGGTGGTAATTTTTTCAGAGGCAGTGATTTAGAAAAATTAGGAATTCAACGCGTTACTGCTGATCATATGGGTATGCTTGCAACCGTAACAAACTCTCTTGCCCTCCAAAGTTCAGTCGAGCAATTAGGTATTGATTGTCGTGTCATGTCTTCAATCACAATAGATGCTGTCTGTGAAAAATATATAAAGCGTAAAGCAGAGAGACATCTTGAAAAAGGAAGGGTAATTATACTTGCTGCAGGTACTGGTAATCCGTATTTTACGACAGATTCTGCTGCAAGTTTACGAGCTATTGAATTAAATGCAGAAATCATGTTGAAAGGAACCAAGGTCGATGGAATATATGACAAAGATCCTGTGACAAACTCCGATGCAATATTATATAACACTATCTCATATTCAGATATTCTTAAAAATAATTTAGAGGTCATGGATGCTACTGCAGTCATAATGTGTAAAGAAAATAATATGCCTTTAAAGGTATTTAATATACTTGAAAAAGGGAACTTAAAAAAAGCTATTTTAAGTGATAAGATAGGTACTATAATAGATTAACTATGATTGAAGATATTAAAAAAGATGCAGAAGTTAATATGGCTAAAGCTATTGAGGCTTTAAATAATGCTTGTGGACAGATAAGAGCAGGAAGACCTAATCCCAGTATGTTAGATCAGATTGAGGCAGATTACTTTAATACCCGAACTCCACTTAAACAGTTAGCTAGTATAACAATAACGGATGCATCTACAATTAGTTTGAACGTTTGGGATAAAACAGCTATCCAGGCTATTGAAAAAGCTATTGTAAATTCAAACCTTGGTTTATCACCTGTAATTAATGGAATGATAATTCACATTAAAATTCCACCTCTTACACAAGATAGGAGAAATGAATTAATTAAAGTTTTAAAGAAAGAGGGCGAAAACACTAAAGTCTCATTAAGGAATGTGAGAAGAAATATAAATACTTCTGTTAATAATCTAGAAAAAGAAAAGAAAATTTCTAAAGATTTTGAGCGTGATTATATTATAGAAATTCAAGAAATTACTGACAAATATATTAAGATATCTGAGGAAGTTATAGATAAAAAAATTGCTGAAATAAGCGAAGTATAATTATATGTCTAATAAAAATATATCCCATGTCTCAATAATCATGGATGGTAATGGTAGGTGGGCTAACCAAAGAAATATGCCCAGAGTACATGGGCATAGAGAAGGAATAAAATCTATTAATAAAATTGTGTCAGCATGTTCCGTTAGACAGATATCTCAATTAACATTATTTGCATTCAGTAGTGAAAACTGGAAAAGACCAGAATATGAAGTACAATTCTTACTTAAACTATTCGAAGATTCAATTATAAAATATATAAATGATTTACACTCTAATAATGTCAAAATTAAGTTTATTGGCAATCTAGATATATTTGGCAAAAAACTTCTAGATAGCATTAGAAATGCAGAAAAAATTACAATGAATAATACTGGTTTAAAACTAAACTTTGCTTTAAATTATGGTGGTAAATGGGATATTATAAATGCATTTAATAAAATATTAGATAATAATAATTCTTCATTGCAGAATAAAAAAATTAATATAGATGACTTTGAAAAATATCTATCTTTAGGAGGAGACTCTCCAGATTTATTAATTAGAACAGCTGGGGAACAAAGATTGAGTAATTTTATGTTATGGCAACATGCATATACTGAGTTATACTTCACTGATTGTCTCTGGCCAGATTTTGATGAAAAAGAGTTAGATGTTGCTATTCAACATTATCAAAATATAACTAGGAAATATGGTTCACTTACTTCAGAAAATAGTATAGACAAAAAAAATGTTAAATAGAATCTTTACAGGAATAGTTTTAGCATCTTTTTTTTTACTTTTATTAATTTATAGTAGTGGACCGATATTAGCTTCTTTGTTCTCTTTCATAGCTATTTACTCATATTATGAATGGCTTATGATCTGTAAATCTACCAATAAAGATATTTTTATATTTATTATGTTGGCTTTAATATCAATGATAGCTTTTCTTTTATTTTATACACATGCAGTAATTATATTTTTAGCCTATATATCCATATTTGCTTGGTTAATTATATCGATAGATTTATCACTAAACTTAAATATTTATAGAAAGATGTTAAAAGTTAATTCAAAGCTGATAGGATTTATATTTATTTTCATTACATGGGCTTTATTTATCTCACTGGGCGAAACAAGTAATTCCAATGTCTTTTCGCATAATTACTTATTATTTTCGAATCATGAGTCATTTTATATAGGTCAATATTATTTGTTAATTATTAGCCTTGTATCTTTGACAGATATGTCTGGATATTTTATTGGGAAAACCATTGGTAGAAAAAAAATATGTCCATTAATTAGTCCTAATAAAACTCTGGAAGGATTTATAGCTTCGCTTTTATTCCCATTGATAATTTTTTATATAACTTTTAGTTATATATTCTATATTCCTGTTTTTATGTTGGATATATTCTATTTATTATTAATCTGTATTTTTTGTACTGTGGGAGATTTATTTGTCAGTGTTTACAAAAGGTTTCATGAAGTGAAAGACTCTGGAAATATTTTACCGGGACATGGTGGAGTGCTAGATAGACTTGATAGTTATCTACCAACTATTGCTATATTACATATTTGGTTATTTTTATAATGATTACAATTTTAGGATCTACAGGAACAATTGGGAAAAATACTTTATCTGTTTTGAAAAATTCTGAAAAAAGGGGGCAAATATTTGCTTTAAGTGCAAATAAAAATATTCGCTTACTTTTTCTACAAATTAAAGTATTTAATCCAAGGTATGCCGTAATCATGGATGAATCTGATGCAATTAAACTCATTGATCTCTGTAAAAAAAATAGTATCAATACAAAAATATTGTTTGGCAAGAAGAGTTTATCATTTGTAAGTTCTCATAAGAAATGCACATGTCTTCTATCTGCAATAGTTGGTGGAGCTGCATTACAGCCTACTTATGATGCTGTTAAATCTGGTAAAAAAATTCTTTTAGCAAATAAAGAGTCTTTAATTATGTCGGGAAAATTATTATTGACTGCAGCAAAAAAAAGTGGCGCAACATTAATACCAGTTGATAGTGAACATAATGCAGTCTTGCAAATACTCTCTTCCTTTGGCGTCAGTTATAACAATCAAACAAGAAAAGATATCCATAATAAAGTCAAAATGATTACGCTAACTGCCTCAGGTGGCCCATTTCTAAACTTTACTAAAAAAAAGTTAGAAAAAGTTACACCCGAACAAGCAATTAATCATCCTACTTGGAAAATGGGCAAGAAAATATCCGTAGACTCAGCATCAATGATGAATAAAGGCCTTGAGGTTATAGAAGCTGCTATTTTATTTGGATTAAAGCCAAAACAAATTGATGTTCTCATACATCCGCAAAGCATTGTCCATGCACTAGTGAAATTTACTGATGGATCAGTAATATCTCATATGAGCCCTCATGATATGAGGATAGCTATTAGCTATGCTTTATCTTGGCCAGAAAGGTCTGATATCAGTATTCCTGATTTAAAGAAGTTTGACCTTGAAAAGCTAACATTTCAAACCATAAAGCCTAATCAATTTGAGTGCTTAGACTTATGCCTGAAGGCGCTTAAAATAGGAGATAACGCTCCAACTATATTAAATGCTGCAAATGAGATTGCTGTTGAAAAATTTCTTCAAAATAAGATTAAATTTATTGATATACCAGTTATAATTGACAAAGCTTTGAGAAGCATACCTATTACCAAGTGTAGTACAATTAAGTCTATATTGGCATGTGATCAACATACAAGAGACTATATAAGGAACTTTATAAATATAAAATGGAAATAATACAAAGCATTTTTGGTTTTTTTATTGCAATTGGGATATTAGTTACGTTCCATGAATTTGGTCATTTTTATATAGCTAGATTGTTTAATGTAAAAGTGCTTAATTTTAGTATTGGATTTGGCAAAACCTTATATAAAAAAAAGTTTCACAATGAAGGGACAGAGTACTCAGTCGGACTAATACCACTAGGGGGATATGTTAAGATGTTGGAGTCTTCAGAATTAGATCCTGACCTAGACAAGGATAAGCATCCTTATTGTTTTGATAAGCAATCTGTATATAAAAGGTTTTTGATAGTTGCTGCTGGACCTGTTTTTAATCTAATTCTAGCGATTATCTTTTTTACTATTGTTCATTTTTCTGGAATCACTGGAATGAAGCCATTCGTAACCTCAATTGATGGACACAATCTACCACAAATAGAAGGTAAATCTTTTCATGAAATTGTAGAAGTCAATGGTGTTATGACACAAAGGTGGCAAGACGTCAGAGTTGAAATACTAAATATTATAGTAAATAAAAATAAACTTAATTTATTAGTTAAAGATTATAAAAATGAAACTAGTTCATTACAAATTAACTATGATAAGAATATTCTGCAAAAAGATGGAGATATTGTTGTAAATTTGGGTCTACATCCTCGAAAACCTGAATTTCCATCAACTATTGGCACTATTGAAAATAATTCACCAGCCTCTCTGTCAGGTCTTAAGATAGGTGATAGAGTTTTTAGTGTCAATAATCAAGCTATCGATAGCTGGAATGGATTAGTAGAGAAAATTCAAAATAATGCAAACAATATTCTAAAATTAAAAATTGATAGATCTGGAGAAATATTAGATATTATTCTTGTACCAGCTACTAACAAAAATTCTAGTAATCAAAGTGGTTATGCTGGAATATCCCCAGACCAAACTGAGCTAAATAATTTTAGAATTCTTGTAAAGTATCCTTTTTTTGAATCATTTTATAAATCTACTCTGTTAACATATGATTACTCAATACTCACATTTAAAATGATATTTGAACTTTTCACAGGACAGGCTAATATGAAAAATATAAGTGGCCCATTAAGCATTGCTGAATTTTCTGGAAAATCTCTATCAATGGGATTTGTATACTTTGCTTACTTACTTGCAATATTGAGCATTAGCCTAGGTGTTCTGAACCTCCTTCCTATTCCTTTACTTGATGGTGGGCACTTGGTTTACTATATGTTGGAAATGTTAACTGGGAATCCTGTATCAGAAAAATTTCAATTAGTAGCACAGCAAGTTGGAATGTTGATCCTCTTTAGCATCATGATTGTTGCTTTTTATAATGATTTTGCGAGGTTGTTATAATGACTAGGTTATTGTATCTAATTATTTTATTCTTGATTCCGTTTAACATGACTAACGTATATGCTGAAGATGGAATTACAGAAAATTCTGTTATATCGAATATAATAATTAAAGGTAATACTCGAGTTACAAATAATACAATTCTTAGTTACTCAGATGTAAAAGAAGGTGATATATTTAGCCCTCAATTAGTAAAACAAATAATACAAGACTTATATAAGACAGGATATTTTGATGATATATCTGTTTCATTAAACTTTAACGATCTGCTTATAAATGTAAGTGAAAAACCAATTATCTCTGAAATAATCATTACCGATAATAATATTATAGAAGATGAGGATATATTGCAGGCTTTAGATGATGTCGGTATATCTAACACTAGACCATACGATAGAAATATTTTTGATAAAATAGAACAAGAACTTGTAAGACTATATTTTGATAGAGGAAGATATAGTGCGAATATAAATACTAAGATAACTGAGTTAGAAAGAAACAGAGTTTCAATTGAGCTAACGGTAAATGAAGGTGACCCATCTAGTATCAAAGAAATAAATATTGTTGGTAATAAAGCTTTTTCTAAAAATCAGATACTAGGAGTAATGAAATCAGGTACGAAATATTTCTTTGAATTTTGGTCTTCCAAGGACACTTATTCGAGTTCTATATTAAGATCTGACATCAGCAAGATAGAAAATTACTATCTAAATAGAGGTTTCGTAAGATTTCGTATTTTATCAAACCAAGTAAACCTATCTAATGATAATAAAGATATTATTATCACAATAAATGTAGATGAAGGTAAAAGATATGAGTTTGGCGATATAAAACTTTATGGAAATGCGATTGTTAATCCAGATGTAATTAAGAAAAATATATCTGAAGTAATACTCCCTAAGCAGACATTTTCACGACAAAAATTGCAAGAATCTGAAGAGTTAATTGCATACCTTATTGGTGACGAAGGATATGCTTTTCCAGAAGTAACTTCATTGCCAATAATTGATGATGCCACAAAGATTGTTGATGTTGAGTTTCGAGTAGATCCTGGGCAACGAAGTACTGTCAGAAGAATTAATATAATAGGTAATGATAATACTAACGATGAGGTCTATAGAAGAGAGCTGCGTCAATTTGAGTCATCACTACATAGCAATAAAGATATTGAGAGGTCAAAAATTAGAATTCAAAGACTCAAGTATGTAGAAAATGTTGAAGTCACAAAAACAAAAGTATCTAATGCCAGTGATCTTGTGGATGTGACGTTTGATATTACTGAACGTAAATCAGGAGAGTTTAAGGTTAGCGCAGGTTGGTCCGATACAGATGGAGCAATTTTTGACATAGACTTGCAACAAGATAATTTTCTTGGGTATGGAAATAATGTAGGCTTAAAAGCTTCAAAAAGTACCGTAAATACTTCATTACAGTTTTTACTGACAGATCCATATTATACGTTTGATGGTGTTGCTAGAACACTAAATGCTACAATTAGTAAAACAGATGTAAGTAGCACTTCCACATCCTCTTATTTATCTGATACTTTTTCTGCTGGTGTTATGTATGATATGCCAATTTCTGAAACGTCAACATTTGGTTTAGGTTACGATGTTTCTTTAACTGAATTTACAACAACTATTGGTTCACCAATCATTGTCACTCACCATATTGCAGATCATGGAAAAACATCATTAGGTATCACTCTTAAAACTAATTATATTTCAGATACAAGAAATAGGACAATATTCGCAGATACAGGTATTCGTAACAGCTTGAGTGGCAGTATCTTTTTAGGTCTTGATGGTGCATCTCATTTATCTATGACACATAGGACAGAGTTTAACAGAGGACATGTACTGAAAACATTTGGTTTTGACTGGAGCACAGTATTTCAGCTTAAAACAACTATCGGAATAGGAGCAGGGCTTGGAAGTGCAACCTCTCTCCCTTTTTATAATAAATACTATGCTGGTGGTAATACAACCGTCAGGGGATATAAAGGCTCGAGTCTGGGACCTCTCACATATAATGCTTCGAGAACGCTTGCTGGTAGTGGCGCGCATTCATGCGCTGCAAAAGCGATACCTGGTAAATATATAGAATGTGATGCGGTTGGTGGTGATTTTCTGACAGTCGCTCAGTTTAACTGGATATTTTCACCACCACCTTTCCTTGGTGAAGATACTCGGGCTTTAAGAACAACATTGTTTATTGATGTCGGTAACGTATTTGAGAAAGTGAATAACTTCGATTACAATGAGTTAAGGTCGAGTTATGGTATAGAATTTAATATTTTAACTCCTATTGGCGGGGTATCTGTGGGCTTTGTAAATACCATTAATGAGCAAGAAGGAGATGATGTGCAACCAGTAATTTTCCAATTAGGAGGAGCTTTTTAAAATTATGAATACTATATTTAAATCGATGTTTTTTTGTCTTATCACGGCGATAATTGTTCCATCAACTGTTAGCGCTGAACTTAAGATGGGTATAGTCAATCTAGATCAGCTATTTAGAGAAATACCTATTTATAAAGAATCACAGGAAAAAATTAAAAAACAATTTGATCCTAGGGCAAGGAACTTAAAAACTTTAGAACAAGAATGGAGTGGTCTAAACGAAAAATATTTAAAAAATGAGACAATAATGTCAGATAAAGAAAAAAAATTACTTGTAGAAAAGATACAGTCAATAGAGACTAAATTCAGAAGTGGTCAAGAAAAAATTCAAACAGATCTTCAGGCAGTTCAGCAAGAAGAGCTCTCTAAAATTAGAGCCATTGTAGAGTCTACAATCACAGAGTATGCGGAAAAAAATGATTTTGATATTATTATAAGGGCTGACGGAACTACTCTATATGCAAAGAAATATATTAATATCACTCAAGAGATTATCTCTAAACTTCAATAATGAAGCTCAAGAAAAAATACTCTTTAGAAGAAATATCATCAAAGTATAATTGTAAAATATTGGGTGATATTAATACTACATTTGAGTATGTATCTAGTATTTTTAATATCAAAGACAATGCTATTACATATGTCACTGATATTAAAAACGTCTCTTATATTGAAAATACTAAATTATCATGTGTTATTACAAATAGTAAAATTGCGCCGATGATAAAAATACCTGTGATAGTTTGCGATAATCCTCAACTATTGTTTATAAAGATCATTAAGGAGTCTCATGACCCATCTCATAGTAGTATGTTCTCTAGCAAAATTGATCCATGTAATAGTATAGATTCATCTGTAGTTATAGGTGTAAATTCTGTTATAGGTAAAAATGTAAATATTGGAAAGTCTTCAATACTATATCCAAATGTAACAATACATGATAATACCATTCTTGGTGAAAATGTGATTATTCAATCCGGATCAGTCATTGGTTCAGATGGCTTTGGACTGATAGAAGATGATGGTTCCTGGGTTAAAGTTCCACATGTAGGTAATGTTATAATTGGTAATAATGTTGAAATTGGTGCAAATACTACTATAGATAAAGGAACTATTGATAGCACCATGATTTTAGAAAATGTCAAAATTGATAACCTTGTTCATGTAGCTCATAATGTTAAGATTGGACAAAATACTGCTATAGCTGCATGTGTAGGCATAGCAGGTAGTACTACCATAGGTAGAAATTGTACAATTGGTGGAGGCAGTGGTTTAAATGGACACATAGATATATGTGACAATGTGCATATACATGGCATGACTATGGTAACTAAGTCTATAAAAGAACCGGGTTCGTATGCTTCCGGAACAACTGTTGAACCTGCAAGTAGTTGGAGAAAGAATCAAGCAAGATTTAAAGAATTAGATTTGATAGCAAAATTGATTAAAAAGAAAATATGAATTTGGAGAAAAAAATGAACGATACAGATATTCAAAATTACTTACCACATAGATACCCTTTTTTACTAATAGATAAAATATTAGATTTTAAAAAACATGATTGCCTTAAGGCACAGAAAAATGTAAGTAATAACGAACCTTTCTTTCAAGGACATTTTCCTGATCATCCAGTTTTTCCTGGTGTGCTTATTTTAGAAGCTATGGCACAAGCAACAGCCTTGCTTGACTTCAAAAGCAATGAAAGAGAAAAAGATAGCCTACTGTATTATTTTGTAGGTATAGATAAAGCTAGGTTTAAAAAACCAGTTGTACCCGGTGATGTTATGATAATCGATGTCAAGCTTAATCATAGTAAGAGAGATGTCCATAAATTTACTGCCTCTTGTATGGTTGATGACAGTGTTGTCTGTACTGCAGAGCTATTAGGAGCTGTTAGAGCTAAATAATGATTCATCCAACTGCAATAATATGTAAATCTGCTGAAATTGATACATCTGTAGTTATTGGACCTTATTCAGTAATTGGTGATAATGTGAACATAGCAGCCAACACTATACTTGAAAGCCATGTGGTAGTTAAAAAAAATACCACTATAGGTATTAATAATAAAATATATCAATTCGCTTCAATTGGTGAAGATCCTCAAGATCTTAAATTTAATGATGAGGAGACGATTCTTACTATCGGTGATAATAATGTGTTTAGGGAATACTGTACTATCAACAGAGGAACTGTGACAGGAATAAATAAAACAGTAATTGGTTCTGATAATCTTTTCATGACCTCTAGTCATGTTGCTCATGATTGTGTTATAAAAAATAATTGTATTTTATCTAATGCTGCTTCATTAGCCGGCCATGTTAGATTAGGCAATAATGTCTCGCTTGGTGGTTTTACCCTAGTTCATCAGTTCTGCGAGATAGGTGATTTTGCATTTAGCGGTCTAGGAACTGTAATTTCAAGAGATGTAACGCCTTATACATTAGTTGCAGGAAATCATGCTCAAGCCTATAAAATTAATACCGCAGGGTTAAAGAGAAAAGGTTTCCATTTAGATATTATTAAAGGCCTAGAAAAAACATTTAAATTATTAATCAAATCTAAAGCTAGTAGAGATGAGGTTAATGCTGAATTAAAAGAATTGAATTTAAGTTACAAAGAAGTTGAATACTTCGTTAACTTTATTAAAAATAGTGAAAGAGGAGTCACTAGATAATCATCTAATCATTTTATTAGCTATTTTTGCAACATTCATTGCTGCGCCAGGCTTAAGAGTTTTTCTAACTTGACTATAACCATCTTCTATTTTCTCTCTATAACTAATATCATTATCAATTCTTTGTAACTCAACCATTACTTGTACTTCATCACTATAATCTGGCTGTATAAATTCCTTTACAACTGGCTGAGACCCCAGAGAATCTCCTAAGATCAGGTTAACTAAACCAATATATTTTAGCTTAACAAGGTGTTTCATAATAAAATAGGTAAATGGTGATAAGCGATACATTATAATCATTGGAATATTCATCATGGCAAGTTCTAAAGTAACTGTGCCTGATGCGGTAATTACTTTTTGACATTTCTTAATTTCACTAAGATCTTTTCCATCTACCAATAAAGCACTCCATCCTTCAGGCAGCAAATGGACTAAAAGTTTTTTAGCTGTTGCATTAGCATAAAATATTTTAATATTTTTAGAATAGATATCATCATTCTTCACAATTCTAATCGAATCAATCATACGGTATAAATTATTACGTATTTCTGATTCTCTACTACCTGGAAAAATACCAATAGTTGTCATTCTATGATTATATTTAAGATCTGTTGGTTTAAATCTTGGATCATCAGCTAATGGATGCCCAACATATGTAACATTTTGTGTATATTTTTTGAATATTCTTTCTTCAAATGGAAATATCACTGCTAACTGATCAACAACTTCAACGATCTTTTTGATCCTTTTCTCACGCCATGCCCATACTTGTGGTGCCACATAAAATAAGACAGGGATATTATACTTTTTTGCAAATCTGGCAATCTTCAAATTGAATTCAACATAATCTACTAAGACAATTAAGTCAGGTTTACTATTAATTATATGATTATAAGCAATATTTAATGCTTTTCTAATTTTAGAATATTTAGATATTACTTCTATTATACCTATGACTGATATCTCTTCAGAATTAAATATGATATTAGCACCAGAATTATTTAACTCTTGTTGTCCAATTGCTGTAAAAACTGCTTCAGGGTTTACTTTCTTATGCTCTTTAACATAGTTTGCGGCATGCTGATCACCAGATGATTCACCAGCGACGACAAATATATTATTTATTGTACTCATTTGTATTTATTGATTACTTGAGAAATATACTTTATAGCATCATTTTTTAATTCTGGATAAATTGGTATCGAGACACATTGCTTTGTCACTTCCTCAGTATTTTTAAGATTACATTTATATTTAAAGTTTTTTAATGCTTTTTGTTTATAAATTGGTATTGGATAGTAAATACCAAATGGTATTAAGTTTTTTTCTAAGTATTTAGTAAACCTTACTCGATTTTTAACCTTTATAGTATATTGATTATAAACATGATGCGACTCATCTTCTGTTTCATAAGGAATAGTCACCAATTTATTATCTATCATGGATCGATATAGCTGAGCAATATGATTTCTTTTTTTATCAAGGTTGGTAATAATTTCCATCTTAGCTAATATAATTGAAGCTTGAATTTCATCTAGTCGTGAATTATAACCAATATATTCATGAATATTCCTTACAAGTCCTCCATGATTTCTAAGCTTTTTTAATTTTTTCATTTTAGTAAGGCTATCCGTTGTGATCATTCCTCCATCACCAGCACAACCAAGATTCTTTGTCGGAAAGAAACTAAAGCAACCAAAATCTCCAAATGTCCCAGTGTGTTTTTTATTTTTTGTAGATCCAAATGATTGCGCACAATCTTCTATTAGTTTAAGTCTATGTTTGCTGCATAATTTTTTAATTTGTGTTATCTCTGCAGATTGACCAAATAAATGCACGGGCATTATTGCCTTTGTTCTTTTATTTATATATTTTTCAATATTACGATAATCAATATTGAATGTACGTGGGTCAATATCAGCAAAAACAGGTTTTGCTCCTACCAAAACAATTGCTTCTGCTGTAGCAAAGTAAGTAAAAGGCGATGTTATTACTTCATCGCCATGCCCAATATCCAAAGCTCTCAGGGAGAGTACAAGAGCATCTGTTCCTGAATTGCATGAGATACTATATTTAGATCCTATGAACTTAGAAAATTTATCTTCAAGTTCAGCTACATTTTTACCCAGGATGTATTGTCCAGATTTTAAAATATTTAAAATATTTTTATTAACTTTCTTTGAAATTGATTTATATTGTTCGGTTAAATCAAATATTTTAATCTTTTTATTCATAATAATTTTGATATTAATGTCGCTGTTTCAACAGCAGCTTTGCCCTGATTACCATCAACTAGCGGTATCTCTTTTCCATAGCATGACAAAATGAAGTTATTTATTTCATCTTTCAATGCATCTGTTTTATTATACTTAAATTCTTTAGAACTAAATAATTCTTTTTTTCTTCCAATATTCTTCTGATACTTGTTGATAGTTGAGTTCATAAAGTCCACAGAGTAATATTTATCTTTTTCAAATATTCTTATTTTCCTTTCATTCTTCTGACTTATTCTACTTGCAGTTAAGTTTGCAACTGCTCCCCCATAGAATTCTAGCCTAACATTAGCAATGTCTGTTGTTTTTGTAATAATCTTTTTACCGAAAGCTGACACATTCTTAATTTTTCTACTTATCAATGTTGTTACTATATCAATATCATGAATCATTAAGTCAAAAATTACATTAACATCAGTTGATCGTGGATTAAATTTAGCAAGCCTATGTACTTCGATGAACAATGGACTAGATATTTCATTAGACAGCCTTTTCATAACCGGATTGAATCTCTCAAGATGACCCACTTGTAGAACTACCTTATTCTTTTTTGCTATTCTTACTAATTCTTTTGCTTGAGTTACGGTCTCGGTCATTGGTTTCTCAATAAGCACATGTTTTTTGTTTTCTAAAAAAAATTTTGCTATTTTAAAATGAATTTTAGTCGGAGTTACTAGAGATATAGCATCTATATCGGGGAGAATCTCTTTATAGTTGGTAGTTTTCTTGATAGATATATCTAAATCATTTTTAATATTCTCAAGATTACTGTCTACTACCCATTTTGTAATGCATTGTCTATTATTAATAAATTTCTCAAGATGATATTTTCCAAGATAACCTATTCCTATTACGCCTATATTTAATTTTTTTCTTTTCATTTTGAAGTATTGGCTTTAATTATTTGTTATATTTATAATATCTCAATTATATATAGTGAACTAGTTATGACAAGCCAAATTTTAGCAGGCGTAGATGAAGTTGGACGTGGTTGCCTTGCTGGTCCAGTCATATCTGTTGCAATTATACTAAAAGATAGCATAGATAGGTCATTAATGACCGACTCCAAGAAACTCACGCCAGTCAAAAGAGCTTACCTCGCAAATTATATACTCAATAATACTCTTTCTGTTGGTATTGGAGAATGTAGCAATCATGAAATAGATAGGGTTAATATTCATAATGCAACTCTGTCATCAATGAAAATTGCTATTACCAATCTTAATATGGTACCTGATTTAACATACATCGATGGTTTGTATAAACCTGATATAGATATAATCTCGGAATGTGTTGTCCAGGGTGATAACTTAATACCAGAAATATCAGCTGCATCTATAGTAGCCAAAGTATTGCGTGATAATATAATGGTTAAACTAGATAAAATACTACCTGTCTATGGATTTTCTAGACATAAAGGTTATGGAACAAAAGAACATTTACAAGCTATAGAGTTATTTGGCCCTTCTGTTTATCATAGATTTAGCTTTGCACCATTAAAGAATTAACTTATATGCCCTCTAATTTCACTCATCTACATCTATTAACCTCTTACTCTTTAAGTTGTAGCACTATAAATATAGACAAATTAATTAAGCAAGCAAAAAAAAATAAAATCACCACATTAGCAATAACAGATCACTTGAATGTTTTTGCTGCAATAAAATTTTATCAGAAGTGTATAGATAATAAAATTAAGCCTATAATTGGCTGTCAGGTCCCTGTGAAATATGATCAGCTTGATAGAGTAACGCCAAATATCATTATTTTATGTAAAGACATAGCAGGTTATAAAAATCTAATTAAACTTCTATCAGAGATACATGTAAAAAAGGAAAAGAATAAGACAGCATCTGCTGATATAGAACAACTTAGAAAGTATCATAATGGCCTGATACTATTAACTGGAGGTAGATTTGGAATACTTGGTTGTAATCTTTTATCGGAAGATAATAGTTCAAAAATTAATTTTGTAAAATTATTGAAAGAAATATTTCAAGATCGTTTATATGTACAAATAAATAGAGGAAATAATGAATCTGAAAAATTATATAATAATAAAATTCTAATAATCGCAGAACAATTATCTCTACCAATCGTAGCAACTAACCATGTACTATTTTTAGAAAAAGAAGATTTTGATGCACATGAAGTTAGAGTGTGTATTAACAAAAAAGTTAAAATAGATGACAGAGGTAATCAGAAAGAGTTCACGGATGAACAGTATTTTAAGACTGAGAAAGAACTAAAAGCTCTATTTGTGGATATTCCTGATGCAATTGAGAATATTTCTGAGATTGTAAAAAAATGTAACATTCATATTAATACTGTTGGATATCACTTACCATTATTTAATACTCCTGATAATTCTGACGTAGATAAATATTTTGATATAATTGTACAAAAAGGTTTGGAGACAATACTTGAAGGTAAAGATGACTTGGATATTAATTTATATAAAGATAGGTTGAAATATGAGATTTCTGTAATAAAAGAAATGGGGTTTGTAAGTTATTTCCTAATAGTGCATGAATTTATTGATTGGTCTAAAAAAAATTCAATACCTGTCGGCCCAGGTAGAGGATCTGGAGCAGGTTCATTGGTTGCTTTTGCCTTAAATATCACATCAATTGATCCCATTAAGTACAATCTTCTTTTTGAAAGATTTTTAAATATAGAAAGAATATCTATGCCTGATTTTGACATAGACTTTTGTATGATAAATAGGCAAAGAATTATAGAACATATAACTAGTCTATATGGTGAGAGCAAGGTATCTCAAATAATTACTTATGGTACTTTGTCTGCTAGAGCTGTTATTAGAGATGTTGGACGTGTTCTTGGAATGGGTTACACATATGTTGATAGAATTGCTAAGTTGATTCCATTTAGCGTAGGTATCACAATAGATGATGCACTAAAGCAAAATAAAGAATTAAAAAAAGAATATCAAAATAATGAAGAAATAAAAAACCTAATTGATACATCAAAAAAATTAGAAGGTTTGCAGAGAAATGTTGGTAAGCATGCAGCAGGTATTGTTGTTGCTCCGGGAGATATAGATAATTTTATTCCCTTATATAGAGTCGAGGAAAGTGATGAGATAGTTACCCAGTATGATAAAGATGATATTGAGAAATTAGGCCTAGTAAAGTTTGATATTTTAGGTTTAAGAACTTTAAGTATTATTGATAGGGCGATTAAAACAATTAAAGAAAAACATGGTGACATTGAAAATCATATCGATGTTCAATTAAGTGACAAGAAAGTATTTAATTTATTACAACAAAAATTAACTACAGGAGTGTTTCAGCTTGAGTCATCAGGAATGAAAAGATATATGGGAAGGCTTAAGCCTGACTGTTTTGATGATATTGTTGCGATTGTTGCCCTATATAGGCCAGGACCTTTAGGAACTGGAATGGTAGATGATTTTATTAATAATAAACATGGAAAGAAAATTAACTATGAGCATGCGATGCTTGAACCAATTCTTTCAGAGACATATGGCTTAATCCTATACCAGGAACAAGTTATGGAAATATCTCGTTCTCTTGCAAATTATACATTAGGTGAAGCTGATTTACTTAGAAGAGCTATGGGTAAAAAGAAAAAAAATGAAATGGAGTTACATAGAAAAAAATTCATAGATGGTGCTAAAATAAAAGGTATTGACGGCATGATTGCAGGTTCTATTTTTTCTAAGATGGAAAAATTTGCAGGATATGGTTTCAATAAATCTCACTCAGTAGCATATGCGTCAATTTCTTATCAAACAGCTTACCTGAAAACTTATTACACATCAGAATTTTTATCAGCTGCGCTATCATCAGATATGGATAATACTGATAAGGTTATCTCTCTAGTTGATGCATGTAATGAGATGTCTATAAAAATTCTTCAGCCAAATATAAATACATCAGGCTTTAATTTTATTTCTATAGATGAAAGTACTACTTTATATGGTTTAGGTGCCATCAAGGGAGTTGGAAGCAATGCTGTGAAACATATTACTGATGAGAGAGACCATGGCGGAGATTTTAAAAATATTTTTGATTTTTGTGAAAGAGTTTCTTTGAATATAGTCAATATAGGGACTATTGATGCATTAATATATTCTGGTGCATTTGATGTTTTTGAAGAAAGCAGGCTAGCTATGAAAAAGATCTTGCATAACGCAATGCTGTATGGCCAGCAGAAACAGAACTCTAGAAATACAGGACAGCAGGAATTATTTGAAAATAAATCTGAGTCTTTCTCTATCACATATGACGATGTAAATTCTAAATTAAAAATTGAAGATACAACTGATAACAGGCTTAAGTCATTATCTCATGAAAAGAAGGTCATTGGTTTTTATCTTAGTGGACATCCAATGAAAGAGTATCAAGATGAAATTAATTCGATGTCTATTAAATCTATTGCATCATATTTCAATGAGCTCTATTCAATGGATACTGATGATGACTTCAGTGAGCATGGAACAGTAAGCGGGGTCATAACTAATATTAGATCACAAAGAATGGGTCAAGATAGATATATTAATATTCTAACAATAGATGACTCAACTCATAGATTAGAGATAATCCTTTTCTCAGATATTTATGAAAAATATCGTAATTTAATCAAAGAGAATGAGATTTTATTTTTCTCTGGTGTGATAGCAATGGATGATTATAATGGTGATCTTAGCATGAAAGCAACAAAAGTAATTGATATGGAATCAGCAAGAGTACAATACTCAAAAGAAATAGAGTTATTTATCTTGCCAGAACATATCAATGATAATATTTTAGAAAAAATAGTAAGTATATTAGAGCCTCATAAAAATGGTAAATGCCCATTAACTATTAAATGTCTAAGTAATCAGCATATTGTACCTCTAAATCTTGACAATCAATGGCTAATCAATCCTTCATCAAATCTAATTAAAGGACTGTCTGATTTATTAGGAAAGGAAAATATTATTGTAAAATATCAATAGTTATTTTATCTGAATTGTTTATAATTATCTGAGCAATGAAAGAATTTAACCCAAACTATTTAGACTTTGAGCAACCTTTATTGGAAATAGAAGGTAAGATTAACCAAATTAAAAATGAGCCAGTAAAAACAGCTAAAGCTGATGCACAGATAACAAAGCTCGATAAAGAACATTCTCTGCTTACTAGTAAGATATTTGGAAACTTATCTGACTGGCAAATTTCTCAATTGGCGAGACATCCTCTAAGACCTTATACGCTTGATTATATTCCAAGCTTATTTTCTTCTTTTACTGAACTTCATGGTGATAGAATGTTTGGAGATGATCCTGCTTTAATTTGTGGTATAGGCAAGATTGATAAGTATATGTTTATGTTCATAGGCCATCAAAAAGGAAGAGATGCTAAGGAGAAGGTTAAAAGAAATTTTGGCATGCCAAAACCGGAAGGCTATAGAAAAGCACTGCGTATAATGAAGTTAGCTGAAAAATTTAACTTACCAGTCGTTACATTTATTGATACTCCTGGAGCGTATCCTGGAATCGATGCAGAGTCACGTAATCAAAGTCAAGCGATAGCGGAAAACCTCTTTATTATGTCTAATTTAAAAGTACCCGTTATTTCTATTATAATAGGTGAAGGTGGATCTGGTGGAGCTCTTGCCATTGGTGTTTCTGATAAACTAGCGATGTTAGAAAATAGTATTTACTCTGTAATTAGCCCTGAAGGCTGTGCTTCTATCCTTTGGAAAGATGCTAAAAAGGCCGAGCAAGCTGCCGATGCATTATGCATTACTGCAGCTAAATTACTTGACTTTGATTTAGTTGATGTGATTATACCTGAACCATTAGGGGGCGCGCATAGAGATCATGGGGCAATGACTTCATCATTAAAGATGAATCTGATTACGATGTTAGATGAGCTATCCAATATAGATATAAGTGAAATATTGTCTAAACGCAAACAAAAGATTGGCTTATATGGTAAATTCGAAGCATCATAAACTTGTAAATACTTCCAATGAGTTTATATCTAATCTTTCTCATAATAAATTCCTAATAGCTTATAGTGGCGGCATAGACTCTTCGGTTCTATTAGATTGTTTTTATAAATTAAGTCTTACAGAGTCCATTGAAGTTAGATCTATCCATATAAACCATGGGCTCACTGAAGAAGCTAGTCTTTTTGAAGATCACTGTAAGAGGATATCTGAAAATTATGGCATTGCTCATATAACTGAGAATCTTAATATTAATGTAAAATCTAATATTGAAGAAAAATGTAGAAAAGAAAGATATAAAAAATTTGTGGAGTGTTGTCATGAGGATGAAATTATAATTACTGCGCATCATGAAGAGGATCAAATAGAAACATTTTTCTTAAGACTAATAAGAGGCTCTGGAGCTAGAGGTTTTTCATGTATTAAAGAAAATACCTTTTATGATGGAAAATTAGTTGCACGCCCATTTCTAAAAACATCAAAGAGAGAAATAAAAGAATATTCAGAAAATAATGAGATTGAATTTATAGAAGATAAGAGCAATTCTAATAATAAGTTTGATAGAAACTTTCTCCGTAATGAATTAATTCCATTACTAAAATCAAGATGGCCATCTATAAATAAAAACATAGTTAATAATATACTTGTAAATGAAATTCAGTCATCCTATATATCAGACAGTATAAGTGCCATATTGCCTAATTACTTATGCTCTAACAGCAAAGAGCTGAAAATTAAAAATTTAATTGATGAACCATTTTATTCAAAAGTGATAATTTTACATGAATGGGTTTATTTAGAAACTAATACTCTATTAAATTTAAAACAAATCAATGAAATAATTAAAATTATGAATACTAATAATGACTCAAATCCATTATTTACATTTGGTAATGCTAAAATAAAGAAAGATAATGGCATACTGATTTTATCTTTAAATGACTACTAGTTTTTTGAGAAAACAGGCCAATATAAGAAAGTAATTTATATATTTTTTCTTTGATATCGTCTATACTTCTCATAATATTATATGACAAGATATGTATTTATCACTGGTGGAGTAGTTTCATCTCTAGGAAAGGGAATAGCAGCTGCCTCCCTTGCTTCTTTATTCAAATTAAGAGGTTTCAAAGTATCATTACAGAAATTAGACCCATATATTAATCTGGATCCGGGAACAATGAGCCCAATACAACATGGTGAGGTTTTTGTAACTGATGATGGCGCGGAAACAGACTTAGACCTAGGCCACTATGAGAGGTTTGTTGGGATTAAGATGACTCAAGACAGCAATGTTACTGCTGGAAGAGTTTATTCAAATGTTATAAATAAAGAGAGGAAAGGTGAATACTTAGGAAGCACTGTTCAGGTTATACCTCATATTACAGATGAAATTAAGAAATTAATTATTAGGGGTGCTAAAAATTCTGATATTGCATTTGTTGAAATTGGAGGCACTGTTGGTGATATTGAGTCCCTGCCATTTTTGGAGTCAATACGTCAATTTAGTTTGGAGCTGGGTAGTTCAAGATCGATATTTGTTCATTTAACTCTTCTTCCTTATATTGATGTGACCAATGAGATAAAAACAAAGCCAACTCAACATTCAGTCAAAGAATTAAGATCTATTGGTATACAGCCTGATATCCTTCTATGCAGAGGAAAAAACCCTATTAATCAGAAACTTAAGAAGAAGATAGCATTATTTACTAATGTATCGGAAAATGCAGTTTTCTCAGCCGTGGATGCAAAGTCAATTTACGACGTCCCAATGCTTTTTAGAGAACAAAAAATAGATGAATACATGCTAAAGAAATTTAAACTGAAGAGCAAAAGACTTAATTTAAAACCATGGAGTACCTACAAGTCTAAAGTTGGTAAGTGTAAAAAAACAGTTAAAATTGCGGTGATCGGTAAGTATGTTGATCTTGCAGATTCATATAAATCATTAAATGAAGCTTTGTATCATTCAGCAGTAATTAATAATAGAGTTATTGATATAACATACTTGGATTCTGAAAAAATAACGAAGAGCAGCGTTAAAAAGTTAAAGCTGATGGATGGAATACTGGTTCCTGGAGGATTTGGTAATAGGGGTATAGAAGGTAAAGTATTAGCTGCACAATATGCACGTATCAATAAGATACCATACCTGGGAATATGTCTAGGGATGCAAATATCAGTTATAGAGTTTGCAAGAAATGTCCTTAAGCTAAAAAATGCTAATAGTACTGAATTTAATAGTAATACAAAGCATCCTGTCATTGCACTCGTTGAAGAATGGAAAGATAGTTTGGGTAAAAAGATTATTTCAGATAAGAAAAATATGGGTGGTACAATGAGGCTAGGAGCCCAAGATTGTACTTTATTGAAGGGCTCATTAGCTCATAAGAGTTATAAAAAAATAGCTATAAACGAAAGACACCGTCATAGATATGAAGTAAATAATGCTCTATTAAAGTTATTTGATAACAGTGGTTTAATCTTTAGTGGGGAATCAAAAAAAGGTAATTTAATGGAAATAGTTGAACTCAAAGATCACCCCTGGTATCTCGCGTGCCAGTTTCATCCTGAATTTACTTCATCGCCAATTTCAGGGCATCCACTGTTTAATGGATTTATTGCAGCTTCAATAAAAAAGAGGAAGTAACCCATTATGCTCATTAACATAGGAAGAAGTAAAAATTTAACCCTTATTTCAGGACCATGCGCCATAGAATCTGAAAAACTATCTATGTCTATTGCTGAACATATATGTGAGATAACCAAGGATTTGCCAATATCCTATGTGTTTAAAGCTTCTTTTGATAAAGCCAATAGGTCTTCTATAGATTCTGAGAGAGGCATTGGTATAGAAAAAGGTCTTAAGATATTAAGAAAGATTAGAGAAACCTTTGATATTCCTGTTATCACAGATGTCCATGAAGACAGTCCTATTGACGAGGTTGCGGATGTGGTTGATATTATTCAGACTCCAGCTTTTTTATGTAGGCAGACTAACTTCATAGTCAAAGTTGCTTCGGCTATGAAGCCTGTAAATATAAAAAAAGGTCAATTTTTATCACCGAGAGAAATGGTTAATGTAGTAAAAAAAGCTAAATCAACTGGTAATAATGAGATATTTGTTTGCGAAAGAGGGGCATCTTTCGGTTATAATAACTTAGTTTCTGATATGAGGTCATTGATAATATTAAGAGAAACTGGTTGTCCTGTTGTATTTGATGCATCTCATTCAGTTCAGCAACCAGGTTCTTTATTAGATCAGTCTGGAGGTGAAAGTGAGTACATTCCGGTTCTGGCCAGAGCAGCAGTTGCCGTAGGTGTTGATGCTCTCTTCATTGAGGCTCATCCGAATCCGAGCAAGGCAATGAGTGATGGAAAAAATTCGTTAGATATCAGAGATTTAAAAGGTTTATTGAGTAGTGTAATTAAGATTAACACGATTATAAAAGATAACATGGAGTAGATAGTTGAGTATTATAAAAAATATAAAAGCAAGGCAAATACTAGATTCAAGAGGCAATCCAACAATAGAGGTTGATATGAGACTAGATTGTGGAGCGGATGGTCGGGGAATCGTTCCTTCAGGTGCATCTACAGGCGCGCTTGAAGCACTTGAGTTAAGAGACGGTGATGATTCAATTTATCTAGGTAAATCCGTGATTAATGCTGTGAATAATATAAATAATGAGATTGCTCCAAAGATAATAGATACCGAGTCCTTCACTCAAGCATCTCTTGATAATCTTTTGATAGATTTAGATGGTACAGATAACAAGAAAAGGTTAGGCGCAAATGCAATTCTTGGGACTTCTTTGGCATTTTCGCATGCTAAAGCAAAATCCTCAGGCAAGTCCCTCTATGATACTTATAATCTTGATAACAATCTGTCATTGCCAGTGCCTATGATGAATATCATAAATGGAGGAGCACATGCTAATAATAGTCTAGATTTTCAAGAGTTTATGATTTTACCAATAGGTTTTGATTCATTTAATGAAAGTCTGAGGGCTGGTGTAGAGATATTTCATTCCCTGAAAGCTAAGTTGAATAAGCATTCACTTGCTACTGCGGTTGGTGATGAAGGTGGTTTTGCACCTAATATTAAGTCAAATAGTGAAGCTTTGGAGATCATACTCGATGCCATATCTCAAGCGGGATACAAGTCAGGTTCAGAAGTATGGCTAGGCCTTGATGTAGCAAGTTCAGAATTTTATAAACAAGGAAAATATAATCTTTCAGATGGGAGTTCGTATACAAATATAGAATTTTGTAGGTATTTAGAAGAACTTAGCAGTAATTATCCGATAATAAGCATAGAAGATGGTATGTCTGAAGATGATTGGGAGGGTTGGTCACTTCTTACTAAAGCCTTAACTCACAAGTTGCAATTAGTCGGAGATGATGTGTTTGTGACTAATCCTGATATATTTAAAAAAGGTATCAATGAGAAAATTGCTAATGCAATACTGATTAAGTTTAATCAAATTGGCTCAATAACTGAAACGTTAGATACCATTTCAATGGCAAAAGCTAATAACTATAATTATATAATTTCCCATAGAAGTGGTGAGACAGAGGATGTTACTATTGCTGATTTAGCGGTTGGGACAGCTTCTGGACAAATTAAGACGGGATCACTTTCGAGGTCAGACAGGACTGCCAAATATAATCAATTATTGAGGATTGAAGAGGAAATAGGGGCGTCTTATTTTAATAAAGATAATGTTTTTGGAAGATGGTTAAAGTGAAAATTTATCATGCAATCTGCCTGGTATTATTCTTAAGCTTGCAACATTCATTATTTTTAAGCAATAATAGTTTGTTTACATATTTTGGGTTAAATGACACGCTTAATACTTACTCGCATAATGTTTATTTGTTGAAAGCTAATAATGAAAAAATCAATGATGAGATCGAGAGAATTAAAAAAAATAAATCGTATCTAGAAGTATATGCAAGAGAAAACTTCGGTTATATAAAGAAAAATGAAACTTTTTATCAGATTATAAAAAATGAAAAATAAAATCTGTGACGCTATAATCTTAGCAGCAGGATCAAGTACAAGATTTAAGTCCATATCACCCAAACAGTTTCTAAAGTTTAATAACAAAAATCTTATCGATATAGCAATAGAAAATCTTAGTTCGCTAAAAAAAATAAGAAATATATATGTAGTTCTAAGTAAAAATAATATTTATAAAATAAAGAAAGGTTACTCTGCTATTAAGATCATCGAAGGAGGAAACACAAGAACAAAATCAGTTTTCAAGTCACTAAAATTCTTGTCTAAGACTAAAGATTTGCCTGATAATATATTAATACATGATGCCGCTAGACCATGTTTAAATAATAAAGAACTAGAAAAATTCTTTGAAAAAGCAAATAGCTCAAAAATAGGATTATCTCTTGGTTATCCATTAACAAATTCTCTTAAAAAAGTTAACAGTAAGTTACAGGTAATAGACAATATCAAAAGGGATAACTTTTATATGTCTTTTACGCCTCAGATATTTAACTTTACCAAGCTATTTTTGGCCTACACTGATATTATTAATGAAGAAAAAAATGTTGATGATGAGATCGAGGCGATGATAAATTCTGGTCATAAGGTTGAAATAATGATGTCATCCCCAAAAAATGTCAAATTAACTTATCGAGGTGACATTGAAGTGATAAAAGCTTTGATGAAAAAGATATGAGAATAGGTCTAGGAATAGATACACACCAGTTAGTTACTGGTAATTCAATAAGACTTGCAGGTGTTGATATACCATCTGACTTAACCATCAAAGCTCACTCAGATGGTGATATAATCTATCACTCAATAGCTGACTCGATACTCGGTGCAATTGGTGAAGGTGATATTGGGGATTATTTCCCTGACACTGATCCTGAAAACAAGAATCTTGATAGTAAAATTATCGTAGAACTAGCTGTTCAGAAAGCAATATCGAATCAATTTACATTAAATAATCTTGATATTACTCTTTTATTAGAATTACCAAAGATAGCTGAATATAAAAGCATAATGAAAACTAATATTATAGAGGTTTTCGAGAAAGCGGGTTTTAACATGAGAAGCAGGGATAGCATGATAAATATCAAGGCATCAACATCAGAGTCTCTTGGCTTTATTGGAAAAGGAGAGGGTGTCACTTGTTATTGCATGACATGTCTTAAAGATTGTTAAGGTAGTCTTATGTCATCAATAAAATTAAAAAATCTTGGCCCTTTAATCATAAACTTGGATAGTACAGAATTATCCAATGATGAGAGAAAACTTATAAAGCATAAGTTGGTTGGAGGAATCATTATTTTTTCTCATAACTTCTTTTCTAAAAAGCAATTGTGTTCTCTAATTAATGATATCAAGAGTATAAAAGATAATTTATTAGTTACGGTCGATCATGAGGGTGGAAGAGTACAACGATTATTAAGTGGTTTCACGCATCTACCAAGCTTTGAAAAAATCTCACAAATAAAAGACTCAGATCAACGGGCTAAAATTGCATATCAATGTGGATATATTGGTGCTTATGAGTTATCTGAAATTGATATTGATGTTAACTACTCGCCTGTTATTGATATTAACTATAATAAAGAAAATAAATTATTAAAAGATAGAACATTTGGTGATAACAGCCAAGAGGTTGTTTCATTGGCATCTCAGTATATTAGAGGATCACTTGATGGTGGTGTCCTTCCTGTTTTAAAACACTTTCCCGGACATGGGAGAGTCATGACTGATAGTCATATGGAAAATTGTTTATCAGAGGCAGAATTTAATGAGCTACTGATTACAGATATATTGCCATTTAAAAATCTTCATCAAAGCTATGCTGAATTTAATTTACCAATTATGACAGGTCATATTGCTTACCCTAAGATAGATAAATTTATTACAACATACTCAAGAGAATGGCTAACTATTCAAGCTAGTTCAATTTTTACGAAACAACCATTTTTTATAAGCGATGATATCGAGATGTTTGCAGCAGCAACTATTAATAATAAAATAATATCATGTGAAGAAAGAGTACTCTTAGCCTTAAATGCTGGGTGCAGAATGATTATTGCTACAACGATGCAAAATAATGAAATCATCAGGTTAAAATCATCATATAAATATTTTAAAAAAAATTATTTTACTCAAAATATCATTGAGTACTATGAAAAAAATCATGATAATATGTTAGAAATAGTAATGCCAGTAAGACAAGACAAGGATGAGGATAACTATGAGAACTATCTTAATAATATTAAATCAATGGAATCTTAAATCATGAACGAACTTTTAGCTTTAGTATTTAAAACAGACTTATATACACAGATTATATCTATATCTTTGATAGCGATATCATTATTATTCATTAAAAACAAACTTATTCTTTTATTTACTGGTATATCAAAAAAAACAGCAACTGATTTTGATGACATCATTCTTAAGTCAATTCAAAAACCATTAACTTATTTAATAATTTTAGTTTCACTAATTTTGATATCCGAGGCATTAAACACTCTTTTTCAAATATTTGAATCTTTTGATACATCAAAAGTCATTTATCTTTTAATTGTTGTATTAATATCATGGACATTACTTAGAATTCTAAATGGGTATTATTGTAATAAATCTTTTTTGAGAAATTTAAAAGAAAGCGATGACCCTATAGTTGTTGAGCAAACATATGAGATAACTATAAGAATATTCAAAATTATTGTAATAATAATTACCGCATTAACGCTTATGCAGGAATTTGGTTTAAGTATTTCAGGTTTACTTGCGTTTGGTGGAGTAGGTGGTTTAGTGATAGGTTTAGCTGCTAAGGATCTCTTATCAAATTTCTTTGGTGGTTTGATGATTTTTCTTGATAGGCCTTTTAAAGTAGGTGAG
>MDTC01225898.1_pt1 | contig 28479 bp, 29 predicted proteins | sample 811181 | NCBI WGS metagenome assembly MDTC01 (sample SAMN05326644, study PRJNA326480) | marine metagenome | isolation source: seawater | place: Pacific Ocean: North | collected 2011 | reverse complement strand
TTTACCAAAAGTAATTCATCTGAAATATCTCCATGAACTTCCCATTGAGCTGTTTTTCTAACCGGCCCGTTAATATCAAAATCATCAGTCAACAAGATACTCTGCATTCCTAAAGTAACCTCGCGAAATAATTCACTTGGATTTTGCGCAAATGCTCGGATACCAATATCTGCGGTTGTGGGTAGAACCCAATGACTCATGCAATCACCTCTGAGAGATTTGCATGTTCCAAGCTACTTCACCTAACCGATTTGCTAAATCAGTGCTGGTGAGAGTGAAATTTCCATCCAAACTCATGATACATTCACAAGCAGCATTTGCCAAATGAGCAGAATCTTCAACCGATAATCCAATGCTTAAAGCAGCAGCTAGTGCCACTCCTACAGCATCGATAATTCCAATAACTCCTCGAGGTGATTCAAGATTACAAGGTGAATGAATCATACTTCCATCATCGTTGTAGACAGTTACTCCATTCTCTCCGCCAAGAACTACAAGATGCTTCCATCCATGTTCGGCAATAAGTTTGTATGCAGCATCTGCAGCAGAATTGCTCGCCAATCTCTTCGCCATCAAATCCAATCCTCTGGTTTGGAAAATTACCCAGTCGGCATTGTGAGTTCTGTGTAGGCCAGTTAATTTTGGATCGCAAATAATCGGGACATTAGCAAGTTTTGCAGCATTCATCAATCTTGAAGCGCCTTCATCGGTTACTACTCCTTGACCGTAATCTGAAATCACAAGCACATTTGCACTAGAAATCTTGTTAACCGCTCGGTCTATTATTTCCGATAAAGCCTCCTTGTTTATCTCCGAATCATCTTCAATATCCCACCTCAATAGTAATTGTTGATTAGAAATCAAATATTCCCTTCCGGCAATCAATCTTGATTTTACAGTTGTAGTTCTTCCTTCGATCACTGCAACACCGCTACAGTCGATATCATCGCTTTCCAACATGGTGATTATTTTGCTCCCGGAACGGTCACTACCTACCACTCCAAAAAGAGCGGCATCTAAACCGACATTCTCCAATCCTCTAGCAACATGCGCAGCAGCACCAACGTCTTCTTCGCGATGCGTTTCTTTCAATACAGGAACCGGCGCTCTTGAATTTAGATTATTGGCATATCCATGGATGTAACGGTCTAGCATTATATCTCCTACAAGAACAACACTTCCGCTTAAATTCTTGATACTATCTTGCAATCCAACCAAACGGTCATGTATGTCTTGTTCTAAATCACTCATTCCCATATCAACACCTCCGGGGCCATCTCTTAATCAATCATCTCTGTCCATTAACTCTGCTAGCATAGTGGCATGTCTAGAATCACTAATGCCCAAATTTTCACGTAATGTAGTAAGCATAGCATCCTCATCGCTTGTTATCATTCCATCTTCTAAAGCAGTTAATAGTGTGGCACGATAAGTAGTTGTCTTTTCATCGAGTACAGGGTCTAATTTTGCTTCCTCAAGCAGTAAGTTATGAGTCTCCATATCTATGCCAAAAGCCTCTCTCATAGTTTCTAATAACACGATTTCCTCTTCGATTAACTCTTGGTCAACAAGTGCTTGTCTTATCATGTCCAAATAGACTTCTTCAGGCGGAGGTGCTTCGACTGATTTTCGCGCTTCTTCTGATAATCTTCTCACACGTTCTGGATGCATTCCTACAAAATCGACAACTTCGGATAACAAATTTTGTTCATCATTTGTGATCTTACCATCTTCCCATGCTCTTGCAAGCAATCTACGAATCAGATTTTCACCTGCCTGGGCATCTAAGGATGCAATACCTTCTGGGTTTGATACCGGAGATGTAATTGGATTGTCATGGAATACCAGTCCTTCATCGAGGTGTGAAAGCAGTTCTAAAACCGTCTGTGCTCCACCTCGCATCTTGCCAAGATTCTTTTCTTCGCCATTTGATATAACTGTAAGATTTAGAATATTCTCACGCAGAGCAGCAGCCCTAATCCTTCCCTCTGGAGTTAGTCCGTAAACCCGTCTTCTCTGCTTTGCTCCAGGTACATGTCGTTGTCCAGTTATCAGTTCGTTACGGTCCTCTAAGCGCTTTAATGTTCTAGGTACATGTTTTCTTTGAACATGAACTGCAGCTGAGATACCAGCCTGAGTTAATTCAGCAGGTGCTTCCCATTGGCCTTCAGGTAAAATGTGGTCATAAAGATGTAATAGCATTCTCTTCTCGGTAGTTAAAGTACCAAGATAACCGTCGACCATGCTCTCCCCTATTTGCGGGAGTACAAAGCACCAAATGAAGCAATTGGTTCAAGCGATGTCATCATAGCGTATGCATTCACCCGGTTAATTATGGGAGAGGGCAGAAAGTCACAACCTCGCAAGAGGCCTACCCGTCCTATAGGAGAAATTTCTTCTTCTGCTCCTGTTAAAGTGAATGATGAGCCTGTTTTACAAGATGGAATGTGGTTCATTCCCAATCCTCTTAGTTCTAGGCTTTACCAAAAATCAGCACTAGGTACACCTGTTGAGGGTGGCATCTTACTCACAGAGGAAGAGGTAATGTTTTGCCATTGGCACCGACATGTTCCTCTGCCTGAAAACTGGGTTGAGCAACAAATGGAAAAAGACCCTGATTTTGCTTACAGAGTGGTGGCTTTTGATGTGGTTCGTAAGGGGGGAGAAAAAGTTGTTTTGCAAAAGGGTAAGTGGTTACGTTGGGCTAGAGACTCCCATCCCTCAACCGGGGAGCCAGAAGCAGAAATTCGCTGGGCAAGAACATCCCATTCCCTCGACTGGAACGATATTATGCAATGGGTTAAACATGTAAATTCTCGCAATTTGATAGCGGAACTTGCGATAGTTGATGAGGAGATGGATGTTACGATGTATCGGCTCTCATTTGCTGATCCTAGAGGTGATTTAACCCCGGCCAAACCAGAGGATTTTGTAAATGCTGATTTTTCTAATTGGCCATCGCAATCAATTGGTTTCGAACATTTGTCTCAGAGATTCTTACGTCAGGACGAAAAGGATTGGGTTGAAAAAAAGAATTGCTCAGTAACTTCTCTATTCGATGAACTAAATTCAAGAGGATTATTGATGAGACCTGGATTCAAGTATGGTTGCCGATGGAGAATTTACAGTACACCAGTCGATGTTGAACATGCTCCTTGGCTTTTGCAAATGGAAGATGATGCAGCATCCAATTGGGAGGGAATCTGTCTTTCAGTAAGACTCGCCGAAGGGGTCAACAAAAGCTGGTTGGTCGCTTTGGATAGGGGTGGCTGGAGTTTCCTCATGTTCAGACGCCACCTCCCTGGAAGATGAATGAATTCCCATTAGAACCCACAGCGATGCTAAACCAAGTGCTATTGGGATTAAAACTCCAGGCTTACGCCATTCATTTAATTCAGAAATATCTTCATCCTCAGCAGTCGCCTCAATCTCAATAATCCATTTGTGTCCTGAATCAGAGGCAATAACAAGTTCACCTCTTGCCAGCATTCCAGGGGATAACAATCCATCAGGGTCTATTTCTATCACAATAACGGAACCATCTTTCAGTTGTTGAGTGGTCGAAGTTGAAGCAACCCTTTCGAGAGGACCATCAATTCCGATCAACCATGTTTGTTTCTCGTCACCAGTCATTTCAATTGGAACAGAAAACTCGCTAACTTCATCATATGGAATTGTAACTTCATAACTAGTTTCAATCGGGATATTTCCAAATATTTCAAAGTCATGTTTAACATCGAAAGGAGTTCCTGAATCACATTCGATTTGACCTGAGATATGTCCTATCACTCCAACAATTCCATCATCAGAAAATTTCAAAAATCCATTTTCGAAGATTAATTCTCGACCGTCTGTACTGATTAGGTTCAGTATGATTTGTTCGCACTGTAGAGATAATGGGATATTGTCGCTAGGCGTCAATACCGAGCCATAGTCGGGTAGGTCAATAGTTGAAGAATGCCCGCAATTTTGAGATTCAAACTTCACAATAAAGTTTTCATTATCCTTACTTACATTTGCAGTCCAATCAACCAGTACTCCGTCTCGATTTCTTATTTTTATTCCTTCAGCCCCAAACCTCTCACCATCTTGGAAAAGGTCACTATATTCACCTTCGCTATTATTGTGGACCATATCTTGCCTGCCATCTGCTTCTATCACAAATAACCAAGGTCTTTCAGGGTGTGAATTAACTAAATTATCTTCCAAGTTTCCAGATTGTAAATCCTGTTGCAAAACCAATAATCCATCCCCAGGTAAATGAGTATCAAATCCTGAATTATTTCTATTTTCTACCCACACATATTCACCATCACCAATACTGATTTTTAGAGAATTACTATTGTTAGAGTGGGGTCCAACAATCACCTCAGCACCTGAGCAATATTCATTTTGCACAGGCCAAGATAATTCGACATCGTTGAATCTATCAACTCCCATAATTTCAATGATAGGGGATGTTGGAAGCGCTGGCTTTACACCATTACTATTCCAATTTCCACTGGCCATAATATCCCATTTTCCTATACCTTTCCAAGATTGTAATACAGTTTCATCATGTACTGGGTAAAGGTCCACAGCACCTAACTGGTGGTACATCTCATGTATCATAGTACCAAGATTAGTACTTGTCCTTTGACTTGCAATTGAATAATGACCTATTTGCAAGCCATCACCTAAATCGACATTGTTTTCAATGCTCGAGAAATGACTCCAAATCCTTTCTGTTGCTCCTCCACCGTCTTCTTGCGGACTAGCACAGTGCAAAAGTAAGAAACGGTCTACCCATCCATCATCATTGAGATCGAATTTTTCCCATTCAACATCATTTTTTACTGACTTAACAACCTGCTCAGCCAATGTATGCGGGCTTTGTCCATCGACACCCTTGTCCCTTACACTACCAGAATCAGTGCCATAAGTTGTCATAGCAAAATTAGTGGTTACTATCTTGTCGTGAAAAGTAATTTCAAAATCTATATCTTTACCTGCGGTTTGGTCAAGATGCTGATCTATCGAGTCTCCAACAAAATTACTTGCTCGTTCTTGGTCACAGTTTTCGGTCTCGTCCTGGTCTGGGAAATCTATCAATACCACTAGCCATTTCTCTTCATCTTGAATTCCAATCATTATCGGGTCTTCATTTGCTGTAATCGTAATTGAATTTTCTTGAACCCATTCATTTACAGCTTCGCCATTGATGAAAGCAGTCACTGCCAGTGAACTGAGCAATAACGCTACAGGCCAAGCAATTACGGGTCGCATCAAACATCGCAATAATGGATAATGTATCAATCAATTGCTGTAAGGAATCAAATTTATTCCACTATTAGACAATAATTGTACTTGCGAATCATTTAGACCGGTAATCCAAGCTTCACCAGATTTAAGTTGAAAGCCGAACGGTATTTTGTCACTGTAATATAAGGATTCAATAGTATTTCTTTCTGCAATTTGAGAAATTTTTTCACACGAACTAGCAACTGACCAGGGGTCGATTAAAGATGCCATTGCAAGATGTAAATCCACCTCATTCAGATCTGTTCTGATAGTTGTAAGATGGGCAATATTAAGACTCTTTATTTCAATACCTAGAAATTCGAGTGATTCTACAAAGTTTGACGGCAATGATTCTATGAGGCAACCTGAAAATATGAGGTTTGTAACACTATATCGCTTTGAAAGATCAATCAGTTTGTCTTGTTCTTTCGAACTTCTGCAAACCGAGTCGAACTTGGCTACACCCATCCCTTTCAGCGGTGCTATTGAAGGTGTGGTTCCGCAACAAGAACAGTCAGCATATAAGACTCTATGAATACCACCATCCCTATCAAAAATATCTTGTAATCCATGACCACTTGGTGCTTGTGCTCTAAAGTAGAAAAACCCAACAAATTCTACTATTGATACAGACATGATAGTGAGTGAAATCATAACTCCTGGCAGTGCACTTGGAATAGATACCCAAAGCAACATCACCATCATTCCATGCACTCTAAATCTCCACCATCCAGAATTTCCAGCCCACAATAAACGACTTCTTCCCGCAATACTAACAACCATTGATGCGGCTAAAACTAGGACGATTGACCAGGCTACAGACAAGCAGATTCGCAACATTTCAGCCGCATCATATCTCCCTTGCAGTCGTGTACCTTCGGTAAAAGTATGCCCCCATGCAAACAAATTAGGAATTATGTGCATGACAGTAAGCCATAACGCAATGATAGACAGTATCCATACAGTAAACATCCATAGCAAAAATCCTTTCCTTTCACTAGGTAATAGCCCAGGGGCAGAGAAAGAATATGCTTGTGTTATCGCAAATGGTGCAGTTGTTAGTAACCCCATTATTGCTGCAGCAAACCATCTTGTAGCAGCCCATTCGTCGGGTGAAAAAATATTGACGCAAATAACATCGCATGGATCTAATCTAGTCAGTATATTATTCAGCACAATATCGATTGAAAACGACCAAATAATAGTTAGAATAACTGCAAGTATCGTCACCGATGTCAAACGTTTTCCAAGTTCACTAAGGTGTGATTGCATCGTAGACCTGTCATCACTAGACAGGTGTATACTCGACATATAGCATCATACCAAATCGGTTGATTTCTTAGGAGCCCGGGCTTGTACAACAGTTCGATATACTCCGAAAATTGCCCATAGAAGGCACATCGCAATCAATAGATTGTAACCCCAAGGTAAGTGAGAATCTATACCCCAACCTAAGAATATAAGCAATCCAAGGGATAATACACCTCGAATGATACCTTGTGGAACTGCTAGACTAATATCCAAATGGGGCGGTCCTCCTCCAAATCTACGCTCATAAAACTCTCCTTGTAATACAGCAGCCACGATTAAGATACACAAAGTTGTCCAGAAGTACAAGTTTCCTTGAGTGAAATATGTTTCAGCTAATTCAGCTTGTTTCTCAGCCTCAATTTCAGCATCACTCTTCTGTCCAAATAATCGGTCATAATCACCTACGCTGATTGTTCGAAGAGATACATCCTCGTCATTGGTCACATTTCCTGGTGCATAAACTGTGAATGTGAACATGTTCCAAGCATCGCCAGGTGAAAAGATTCCATCACCATCAACGATATTTCCAACGAGTGTAAAGTGAGCATCTGAAGAATTATTTGAAGGAGATGTCCAATTGATTACCCAATCATTTGTTGGCTCACTTTGGGACAAAGCCCCTCCTGAATCTTCAACAAATATACTTCCAACCCCTGGGCCGAATGTTCCAACACCGCTATCCCAAATCATGTATCCACCATCGATATTTGTCGCATGGTCTAGATTAATAATAAAATCATAAGTTGTATTTGGTTCATATGAGCGTGGCACTCCGCTTATTGAGATTGTAACTTGTGAAGTCGGGGAGCCATTTGTTGTAGGGCCACCGCCTACGCCATGGCATGTGCAACCCTCTTCGATTACCAAGCGACCATCAGTAAGTGTCCATGGTGGTCCATCATGTAATCCGAATGCATTTCCGGCCATCAGGATAGTCAAAGTGCCGACAATAATCAATGCGACACGTCTTGACATAAACCTGCGACCCGAGATTCGCTATTGAACATTGTCACCATCCGCCCCTATAGGGGCGGTGTAATTTTAATCAAAGATCTTTAACTGCATTGTTCAATTCTGTCATCATGGCTTTTCCATCACCAAATAACATCATAGTTTTGTCTTCATAAAACAAATCATTGTCAACACCAGCATAACCTACCGATAAACTTCGCTTTATTATGACAACAGTTCTTGCCTTGTCGGCATCGATGATAGGCATTCCAGCAAGAGGTCCTTCTCCACTTCTTGCAGCAGGATTACAGGTATCATTAGCACCGATTACAACTGCCATGTCACAGTCAGGGAATTCTGGATTTATTTCATCCATTTCAATCAATTGTTCATACGGAACATTTGCTTCTGCAAGTAGGACATTCATATGACCAGGCATCCTTCCAGCAACTGGATGAATTGCATATTTTACCTCGGTATCAAATCTATCTTGAAGAAGGTCTGCAAATTCCTTTACTTGATGTTGACACTGGCTTACAGCCATTCCATATCCTGGTACGATAATCACCTTTTGAGCACCATCCACCATCATTGCGACCTCTTCAGCATCGCTTCCAGCCTTTGTTCTTGTCAAAGACTGTTTTTCGCTTCCTCCAAAGGACTTGAACAAGACATCAATCAATGTGCGGTTCATTGCCTTGCACATGATGAAAGTTAGAATTAGTCCTGAGGCACCAACCAAACTTCCTGCAACAATCAAGACACTATTTCCGATAATGAATCCTGTAAATGCAGCTGCAATTCCAGATAATGAATTTAGTAGTGAAACTACAACTGGCATATCTGCTCCACCGATTGGTAGTACGATTATTATTCCAAGAATAAAGGAAATAATTATCATCATCCACATGTATAATTCGCTGGTTTGATTATTAATTTGAAGAGCAATCAATGCGATAACTGAGAAAAATAGGAATCCTTTGACGGGATTTAACCAAGTCGGACCCCATGTAGGAGTTTTATACCATTTTCCAAATACTTCGACTCCACCTTTGAGTTTGTACATCGCAAGTAGTGAACCACTAAGAGTCATCCATCCCACAAGTGCCGATAGTCCAGCAGCGGTGTAAATGACTCCCAAATCAAGACCGACTGGTAATTTGTCACCTTCATAGATATATTTCCAACTCTCTGATAAGGCGACTAGTGCGGATGCTGCTCCACCAAAACCATTGAACAAAGCAACCATTTCAGGCATGCCTGTCATTTCAACTTTCACTGCCATGATGTAACCGATTATTGAACCGATTGCAATTCCACCAACAACTATTGACCAATGTATTCCATTTTCATTGTTGAAATGAATTGATAGCAGCGTAGTAATCACTGCGACTGCCATTCCTGCCATACCATACTGGTTACCTAGTGGTGCCGTCTTAGGATGTCCTAATTTCTTTAATCCAAATATGAATAGAGCTGCAGAGATAAGATAACCAAATTCAATCCATTGATATCCATCATCCATAATCAAGCCCTCCTGTTTTTCTTACCGGCAATCATATTCAGCATTCTATTTGTGACAGCAAATCCTCCAACGATGTTAATCATTGCAAGTACTATAGCTACAAATGCAAGAATATTGGAAGTCATGTAATCTCCACTCGAACTTGCTACTTTGGCTCCGATTAGTGCTCCAACAACGCTAATTCCTGAAATGGCATTTGCACCACTCATTAGAGGAGTATGTAGCATTGAGGGCACTTTAGTGATCAGTTCAAAACCGAGGAATATAGCTAATACAAACAGTGTAATACTTGCGATTAATGTTACTGGCTCCATCAAAGAACACCTCCTAGTCTAGTCTGTTTTGGATGAATTTCTCCATCCTTGCATATCAGAACACCACCCATTCCGGCGACGAAGAAATCATTTCCTTCAGGTGCCCCAACTAGAATATCATCCTCTTCTGAGATTTGGAATCCATTTTCCTTATCCACTAGAGATGTAATGAATGTAGTCAAATTGTTAGAGTAAAGCATACTTGCTGAATTAGCAAGAGTTCCCGGAAGATTTGAAGTTCCAACAATAATAACTCCATTATCAGTAACTGTGATTTCTCCTGGTTTTGTTAATTCACAGTTTCCACCAACATCAGCATTCATATCTACAACCACTGCACCTGATTTGAAATTTGATATAGCAGATGCTGGAACTGTAATAGGTGCCGGTCTTCCAAAAATCCTTGCTGTTGTGACAATGATATCAGCATCAGATGCAACGCCACAAACTGTATCATTTACCTTCTGAATAAATTCTGGAGTCAAAGGTTTAGCATATCCAGATTCATCTTCAAAATCATCCATTCCATCAACTTCAATAAATCGCCCACCAACAGATTCGATTTGTTCTGCTGCAGTCTTTCTAACATCGGATGCATATACAACTGCTCCAAGTCTTTTAGCAGTTGCAATAGCTTGCAAACCAGCAACCCCACTACCCATTATCACTACCTTTGCTGGACGTATAGTTCCTGCAGAAGTTGTCATCATTGGTATTCCCTTGGGTACATGTGCCGCACCCAATAGAACTGCCTTGTATCCTGCTAGATTGTCTTGACTTGAATTTACATCCATCGATTGAGCACGTGATAATCTTCGAGGAATCATATCCATACTAAGAAGTGTGATTTTTTTATCAATACAAGCTTGTACTTTCTCTGGATGCCTGAATGGATCTGCTACGCAAGCCACGATTTGACCTTCCGAAAGTTCAGCAAGATCTACCATTCTGATAGAAATGATAATTTCACATTTCATTACTGTTTCATGGTCCGCAATAGTTGCCCCAGCATCCGTATATTCTTGGTCAGAATGATTAGCACTATTTCCCGCACCTTGCTCTACAACTACTTCAAAGCCGGATTTTAGCAATTTTTTCATACTATTTGGCACAATTGCTACCCTTGTTTCACCATTTTTTTCCATCGGTACTCCAATTTTCATTTGACCATCTCGCAACTGCGCAAGCGCTTATGTGGCGGCGAATAGAATCGAGTTATTGAACGGTACGGTTACAAAAACCTAAAAAAAAATCTTGAATCTACCAAATATGCTTATTGACATTGTCCTTCTGGAGAAAATCACGGGGAGTTTTTATGGCCACTGGGAAAAGGAAAATTGCAGTAATTGGGGCTGGAAATGTAGGCGCTACATGCGCTTTTGTTTTAGCACAAATGAAAATCGCAGACATAGTGCTGCTAGATATCTTTGAGGGATTTGCTAAAGGTAAAGCACTAGACCTTAGCCAAAATTCAAATGTTCTAAATTATGATGGAGGAGTTACCGGGACTTCGGATTATGCAGATATTGCTGGATCCGAAGTGATTGTAGTAACATCTGGTTTCCCACGTCAACCAGGGATGACTCGTGAAGATCTTATTGGGAAAAATGCAGACATAGTTTCTCAAGTTGGAACAGGTATTAGAGAACATGCACCTGATTCGGTCGTCATCATGGTTACCAATCCACTAGATTTAATGACCTATCATATGCAAAAGGTCACAGGATTTCCAACGAATCGTGTGATTGGACAAGCCGGAATACTAGATAGCGCCAGAATGGCGCATTTCATTGCTTTGGAACTTAACTGTGCAGAGGAAGATGTTTCTCCAATGGTACTAGGTGGACACGGGGACACAATGGTCCCTCTTCCACGATATACTACAGTTGGAGGTATACCAATAACCCAACTTATGAGTGAAGAAAGAATCGATGCAATCTCTAAGCGCACTGCCTCAGGTGGTGGCGAAATAGTCAAGTTGCTAGAGAGAGGTTCCGCATTTTACGCTCCTGGTTCAGCAGCTGCTATAATGGCAGAATCCGTATTGAATGATAGGCGAAGATTAATTCCAGCATCTTGTCATTTAACTGGACAGTATGGATTAGATAATGTCTACATCGGAGTACCATGTATTCTTGGTGCAAATGGTGTCGAGCAAATATTTGAACTAGATTTGGCAGATGATGAATTAGAATCATTACAAGGTTCTGGTAATTTTTACAAGTCCCAACTCAGTGAATTACTGGGTTATTAATTATCCAAAAATAATTATTGCTCCTACTGAGAATACAACCACGTCACAAATCGCGTGTGTGATGTAAGGAATCCAAATACTACGATATTTGATGTATTGCCAACTAAACACTGAACCACCAATAAATAATCCTAGACATGCAATTGCATTTAGCCAAATTGGGAATCCCAAAAAGTGCAATGCAAATGCGTGATGTAACACAAATATACCTGCTGAAAGGAATACTGTTTTCCATAATCCATCGATCAAAGCCTCGGCTTTCTCAACGATAAACCAACGAAAAACATATTCTTCGAGGACAGAGTTAACAAAAATCCAAAAAATTGTTCCAGCAAGATAGGTAGACCAGACCGTTAATCCAAATGGCTCCAAAGTCTTGATGAAGTTTTCAGAATCGATATTGTCTTGACCAAATAACCACCAAGCCCCCATCATGATTGCCGCCATAACAATTCCAAAAATTATAGCTAAACCGAATCCACCATTTTCCGGTTTAGACCAAGATACAGGTAATTTATCTATCTTAATTCTCCATAACAAGGGTAAACCAAAAACCCATAATTTGGAGGTAAACCATGCGATCTGTCCTAGTATTCCATCTCCAGTACCAAATGATGAAACAACAGATGCAGTAGGTGCTAAGCCGACAAGAACTAGTCCAAGTATAGCTTTTTGTTTATCATTCATTTTTTCACTCTCCTTATCGTTAAGCAGAATTTATCACCAATCGTTGTTGGTTTTTCTTCTTCATTTATTGGAACTCTAATCAGTTGTTTTACTTGTTTATTTCTAGAACGCATCCTTGTAATAATCTCTTGTCCAATATAGCAACCCTTGTTGTCGTGAACAATATGTCCCAAACCACAATCTAATGGATTAGATTTAGGAGTTATTTCATGGCCGTGGTGAGGAATCAAATTTTCAACCCTATAGTTAGAAAAATCTTCGCTGGACATTGTTACAGCAGGTCCTTTACCTGTAGGAGACACAATTAGAAAACCCCTGAAGGTTTCGACCTTTGTCACATTTTCTTCTACATCGATATCTTTTGTTGAAAGGAATACTTCGTTACTAGAACTTGCATCTCCTATACTTACATCAGAACCTAAAATACGCTTTTTAAGATGAGAAAGTAAAGCCTCTTTGTAGGGATTGTGTCCTATAAGCGCAACAAAGTCACCCATTAAAATCACATCACATACATCAATTATTTTGGCTTTCATTGTAGTAAAAGCGGTAGTGCATGTGCCCTCTACTTTATTTGTAGATAAACCATTAATGAATTGTAAAACATCTTTGCCTCTGAGGATTAAGACATAACTGTCAAGGGCAAACACGCCCATATCTAGACCTCAAGCAAATGATTCGCCACAGCCACAGGAACTGCTAGCATTCGGATTATTGATTTTGAAACCACCGCCCATAAGACGATCTACATAATCAATTTCTATTCCATCAAGTAAATGTGATGTTGCATTAGGAACTAGGACTCTGAAACCTTCGATCAAAATCTCTTGGCAGTCTTGTTCAGTGGACTCAACAATTTGTAAATCATACATATATCCTGAGCAACCTCCAGACAATACCCCTACAAGAAGGGCATGTGATCTATCATCGCCAAATGCATTTTCTAGCATTTCTTTAGCTGAAACTGTTATTGTTAAATTGACATTGACAACCTCAGGAGTTGTCACAAGAACAGTACCTGGGGTCTCACATGTATTGCAGTCCATATTATACCGCAAAAGCCCGTACATTATCAATCTGTGTGAAATTCGAGTAGAGAATAATCAATTTCAATCAATTTAATTTCTCTGCTGTTCCTTAAGTAGAATCGAGCAACGTCTAATCTGCTCTTTTGCTAAGTTTACTTGCTCATCATCCAGGCCTCTTGGCATAGATTGCTCAAAGCATTTAATCGCATCAGCAAAGCGTTGCATCTCTGCGTATGCAGTACCCATATTGTAGAGTGTTTTACCTTGAACTCCTGATGGATTGATTACCATTGCTTGGTGATATGATTCTACACATTGAGGATAGTCTGAAAGATAGTAAAGAGCATTCCCTCTTCCGTTAAGAATTCGAATAACCATTTCGTCGTCACCAGCAAATGAAGGTAAGGCTCGATCAAAACACGAAAGTGCTTCACGATATTTTTTGTCTTCTATCAATCCAACACCTTTGTTATACCACTCAATATCTTGATTTGCAATCGAACTTGAATTAGCATCTTGATATGAATTGTCAACATTTCTACTTGAAGCTTCTAAAGCTGCGGCCGCTAAATTAACCTCAGGCCTCGCTTCTTGCACTACAATAGTCGGCTCAGGCCGGGGGGTCATCTCCGGTATTGGCTGTTGAACTACTTCTTGCACATATTCTGGTTCTGGTGTGTATTCAACCTGCGGCACAGGTTCTGGAATGTAGGGTGATTCGACTACGGGCTCTGGTTGTGTTGCCGGTTCAGAAGGTGCTTCAAAAGCATCTAACTGATTGTTTATTGGCGCTGGATTTCTCAATCCAGAGGCCTTTTCTCGACATCTTTGTGCAGTAGCCATATCTCCAGCCGCTTCCAGTGCTTTTGCCAGTCCATCCCAATTATCTGGATTTTCTTTATCGCCTTGAATTATTGTCTTCCAACATACTACAGCCGCAGTATTATCTCCAGAAGCCGATAGTGCTCTCGCCATCATTACAGTATCAGGTTCTAACATTGTTATTGCTTCACTGGCTAGCATTGGACCTTCGGGAATAGTGGGTGGTAATCCTGCAGTATTTTGTAGAATTCGTGCTTCACCTTCTGCAAGTTCAACCAGTAATTTTGCAAGTTCACTCCTTCCATTAGGTTGACCAACAAGTTTTCTTTTAGCATTCAATAACTCTTCAATCGAACCATTTATTTCTGCAACATTTGCCAATCTTTCTGCAGCTTTAACATAGGAATTATCTCTTTCAAGAGCGGCAGAAAAAGATTTCATTGCCGCTTCAGTATTTCCTTTGCGCTCGTGTATTGCACCAAGATTAAACCAGCATTTGGAATTTGAATCATCAAGTTCTAAAGCATGGGTGAAAGCACCGATTGCATGATCATCAAGCGATAAACTAGCCATTGCTCCTGCGGAAATTTTCCATGAGTCAAAATGGGTTGAAGCCTCACCATGAAGATGTTCTTTCAAAATTCCTAAAGCCCCTTTTGCATCACCAGAGGTTAGCAACGAAGTAGCCTGAACGCACAATGCATCCAAATCTATTTTTTCTACTTCAGGAATTACAATTTCTTCCTCTACAATTTCTGCAATAGGTGCAGGCTCATCCTCTACTATCACAACATCTTGTGATGGGATGTTTCCATTGGTTTTATTTTCATTAGCATGATGTAGCACTTGATTAACCATTCGATCTTGAGAATGCGGCATTACCTTTGGCGTACTAGAAGCAACTCCTCCAGCAGCAGTATTTTCACTTAGAATCTGTATTAATGAAGGATGTCCTGGGAAATGATTCAGGGCCCTTTGAGCGATTTCAACAGCACCATCATTTTCACCAATACGATCTAGAAGTACAGCCAAATTTGCAAGTGCTGGTCCATGGTCTGGGTCTAAATCAAGACAGATTACAAATGATTGTCGTGCTCCCTTTGAGTCTTGTTCTGCTTCAAGTAAAACTCCTCTGTTAAACCAAGCCATCGCATTTGAGGGGTCTAATGCTATCGCTTTGTTGAATGTATTCAAGGCTACTTCATGGTCTCCGTTTCGATGTGCTGCCTCGCCAGCCATTACTAATTCTTCAACATCATCTTCGACAGTAGAGGTGAAATCTTCAGTAGAATTGTTATCAACTTCTTGTTGATTACTGTCGCTGGAATCTAAGATTTCTTCTTCAGGTAAATCGTCATTTTCGGCCTCTGACATTCACTCACCGGAGTTTGTGTCACATCCATATGGGATAAGCCTTGCTTGTTCATGGTCCTGTATATTCATACGCCATGTGCATGTGGCAATGCTATGAGCGACACACCAGTAAAGATACTTGGATTGGCAGGTTCGTATGGTCTTGACTCCAAAAACGGCTTACTGCTATCTACTGCAATGGATTATTGCCAAAAACATGGAGCGGAGGTTCATATCTGGGACCATGTTGAGAAACCACTTCCACTAGTCGGTGCTGAAGGATGCTGGGAAGATAAAAATGTTAAGGAATTACAAACACTAGTTACAGAATGTGATGGATATATTCTTTCATCACCGGAATATCATGGTACCATGTCGGGTGTGATGAAGAATACACTTGATTGGATTTACAAAGATCATGTCGGTGGTAAATCGTTTGGATTGATGTCTACTCTTGGCGGAATCTCAAATTCTAATACACTAAATCATATGAGAATCGCAGTTAGATGGATTCATGGTTGGTGTGTTCCAGAACAAGTTGCTGTTGGAAAGGTCAAAGAAGCCTTTGATGATGATAACAAACTCGTAGATTTAGTTCTACAAGAGAGAGTAGAGCAGCTTTCAGCTAGTGTTGTAAAGGCTGCTCGGATGCTAAAGGAGGAATGAATTGCGACCGACATTCGCTAATGAATGGGGTGGCTCTTTCGTATTGATAGAGCCTGGTACATTCAATATGGGCGATGATAATGGTTCTAAATTTGAACGCCCAGCGCGTAATGTTGAGATTTCTGAGCCCTTTTTCATGGGTGCAAGGCCAGTGACACAAGTTGAATGGAGTAGTTTGATGGGTGAAAATCCTTCAAAGTTTCAGGAAGGCTGGTCTGCAGGATTGAGGCCTGTTGAACAAGTTAGTTGGAATGATTGTATGCGATACATTTCCAAACTTAACGAAATAGATACTGAAGAAAAAATGGGACTGATTGGTAGTTGGCGTTTACCCATGGAGGCAGAATGGGAATATGCCTGTAGAGCAGGCTCGTCGACTCGTTGGTTCCATAGTGATGCGGATAAAGATCTAGATGAGGTTGGATGGCATGCTGGAAATTCGGGTGCTAAAACCAGGGAAGTTGGGCAAAAGAAAGCTAATGAATGGGGGCTTTATGACATGCATGGTCTTGTAAGCGAGTGGTGCTTTGACGAATGGAATGATGATACGTTACGCAGAGTACATCGTGGCGGTTCTTGGTTTACTGAATCTGATGCTACCCGTAGTTCATCTAGAGCGAGTGCAAATGTAGGGCATTGTTCAGATGGTCTTGGTTTTAGATTGGTTTGGTCCCCACAATAATAATTGGTGTTTTTATGAGTCTAAAACTATATCACAATCCGAGATGTTCTAAATCTCGTCAAGCACTCGTTCTATTGCAAGAGCGCAATATCGATTTCCATGAAATTCGTTATTTGAATGATGGCCTTAATCGGTCAGAAATCGAAGGGATTATCTCGCGTTATCAAGGTAGTTCTTCAGATATTGTTAGAACCAATGAGCAGGAATATAAATCCAATAAAATAAATTTGGATATTGATAGTGAAATCATAGAACTATTGTTGAATTATCCTAGATGTTTACAGCGGCCGTTATTGGATAATGGGAATGTTGTTGTTATTGGAAGGCCACCTGAAAATGTTCTTACTCTTCTTCCTTAGGACGTAGGACAGTAGCTACATTTATTCTTACAAATACTTCTAGCAGCGCTTTAACACGATCTCCTACCGGTGCTATATCTTCATGATATAGAGAATCCATTATAATGCAAATATCATGGAAGTTTCTCTCCCCATCGATTAATTCCCATAGCATGCTCTGTGCAGGATGCATAGTCCTTCTAACTATTTTTGGGGCTCGCAAAACCTTAGCCAACAATCTTTCGAAACGATTGAAGGTTTTGGTTATCAAAAAAACCACATTTTTTCCTGTCACGCCTTCGATGTCAGGATGAATACCAGGTTTACCGGTATATTCCCACTCTACTGGTAATCTAACGGGTAGATAATCAGTCCATTGATGTTTATCTAAATCAGGGATTTCCATCAAATCTCCTCCATCTTTAATGTGATAAATAGGAGTGCAGCCATACATATTGAACCTGCAATGCCACATATTCTTTTGAGATTTTCTTTATCTGAAAAATTGTGCAACCACCAAGTTGCAACCCCTAATATCGACACTAGAGTTAGAAGTCCATACCAAACCGGTTCCATGGCGGACATTGTTTGTGCGAATTGTACTACTGCTGTGAAGATTGCGTTGCTTGCCATGCTTCATATTCAGCCATTTTTCTATTGTATTCCGCGACCTGTTGCTCGTATTCGGTCATAGCTGTATCCTGTACAGTAGCAACTTCTTGAACCGGTTGCTGAACTACTGTTTGCTGAACTGTAGCAGGAGGTCCTGCAAATGCAGTTGCAGGTGGACCTTGGGTTGGCTGTGCTACAATGTTGATTGGTTCTTCGTAATCGTCCTCATCATCTAAATCCACCTTTCTTCTTATCATGAAAATTGTTAGTGCTAGAAATAATACTCCACCAATAATCATCATTATTTGAGTGGTGGATAAGATTCCAGATTCTTCCTCGTAGACAACCCAATTCATCTGTGAAGAGATTGTGTGATTAACAGTGCCATCATTACTGCGAACTTCGATTAAAGCAGTTCCATCATTTGATCCAGATTCACGTATTACTTCGCAACGCATGTCATATATTTGTTGAGACACATGGCCAGCATTTAACTCTAATTTCACACCCTGTAAGTGAATCGGATTACCGTCACAAATTACTCCCCAGCCCTCGGGAACTGTTGCATTGACAAATATGATTTCACCTTGCGTTGATGTGGAGGTTAGGTTAACCCATACAATATGTGAATCACCCTCGTCAAGTTCGGTTAATTCAGGTTCTACATTATCGATCTCTACTTGTCTTCTCTCCCCTACAAGTAGCATAGATTCAAGCGTTTTCAACATAGGTCGTCCCAAATCATCCTGACCTCCCTCCAATTCAATTCTAATTGAAATCCTAGTATCTAAATCCACATCTTCTCCGATTATCACGCTAACAGTCAATTCAGTTGATTCTGTTGGACCAAGGTTCAAATTAATCCATTTTCCATCTTCTGTGCTAGCTCCAGAACCTGTAGATAAAAATCCTAACACCGATGCAGTTACGGGGGTTGGAGATAAAACCAGTCTTGCCCTAATTGTTCCATCAGCAGCATTTCCAATATTCCATGCTGTTGCATTTAGGGTGAATGTAGAATCAGTACTGATGACTTCTTCCTCAGGGAATCCATCTAATTGCGGACGCATTATCGTCTTGGTAACCGATTCGAAGGTATCGACATTATCTGAATCAAAATTATCTGTTCCATCTTGAGGTGAAACTGAAATACTGATTTCATGGAATTCATTAGCTGATTCTAACGGTGGTAGATATAGCCATAGATTAGCAGTTTTGATATTGTCTAAGTCATAGGAAACAGATAGCGGAATACCAGAGGTTACATTGTTACCTTCATGTAAAATCCACCAATCCCATGAGTCTGAGATCCATGGTAAATCAACAACTGCTATCGCAGGACCATTGCCATTATTTGTGATTACCATTTCAATTAAATTGGCTTCACCTGGCGATAATTTATTTGGTGAATTAGTGATATTAATAGAGAGGTCGTGAACGGTGTTTACCCTTATTCCTTGCCAAGAATTACCTGTGATTAGTTCTCCTGATCGTAATGAAAGAGCATTTGGAGTAATCAACGGGCCAGGGTCTTCTGCCTGTGCTGTAATCGGTGCAGTGACTCTGATAGTGAATGTTGAATTTTTGCCAGAGTTTATCGCTAAATCAGGAGTATTGAGTAATTCGACTACCCAATTAGAAGAACCAGCAGTTTCTATTTCGGGTCTAAAGACATCCATTCTACTTGCATTATTCCAGATCCTAAAGGTGACATCAATAGTTTCTCCAGCCGCAATATAATTTATCGACTCATGATGTTCGCTTACAGAAATGTCAGCATTACTAATCATTGCAGCAGCAACTTCGACAATTTTCATATCCGATCTTCTACTATCGTTTGTACTCGTAGCGGTCAACCACACCTCAGCAGTAGTATCTGGTTCTACTCCGATGGGGATAGTAGCAGTCAGCCAAATTTCTATTGGATTATCTATCCGAACTTGAATATTAGAAGATTGATTCCAAGCTAGTGCCATACTCCATCCACTAGGTACATTTTTTTCCGCTAGTGAAATCGTAAATACATCAGTCGCTTCACCTATATTTTCCACAGTTATTGGGAAATCACATGTGCTCCCCGGTTGGCATCTAGGAGTAAATTCTGGCAGAATAATGTTCGGCATTCTATCAGGCAGTACCTTAGAAATTGTTTCTACGCCATCACCTATATTCGGATATGAATTACTAGTTACATTAATTGTGACTGGGATATTACCCATACTAGCATTTTCATCTATCAAAACACGTAGGTCAAATAATCTGGTTTCACCAGGTAATAGCATCATTCCAGCATTACCTACATTTGCGCCATTAGTCATTGAGAAATAATGGTTCCAACCATCAGGGACACCGCTAACAGTAGGGATATACCTCTCAGAGATATTACCAGTATTTGTCACCTCAAGTCTGGTAATAGACCAATCACCAGGTAGGCCTCCAATAGTTGTAACACCTTGTAAATCGATATCATATTCTTTAACTTCGGCTTTTTGGTCATATATTACAACCATATCATCAAACCAATATCCCATGTCTTGGCCTGATGCATCTGCGGTAAATTCAAATTTAAATTGTGTACTTGAATGCATATGTTTGTTTTCAATTGGTACTAATGGGCTATTTTTACCATTATATGTAGCAGAAAAAGTTTGCCAATTAATTCCATCATTGAAGTCATTATCCACTGCCCCAGTAATGGTCCATAATTCGTCCCAATTTGATTGACTATCTTTGGCATAACCTTTCAGCGAGTCCCCAACACCTGCTCCACCAGTATAGAAGAAACTGTAACCGATCGCTGCGTTATGTGAATTAAGACCATCTGCCATATCGAATACCGGAGTGGTCAATGTAGAAACTAAATTATTGGAATGAAATGATGTAGCGCCATTACCAATGTGACAGCCACTAAGTTCAGAAATATATACTTCAGAATTTGTCTTCCATTCTCCAGTTTTACTCCAAGTTGTTAGGTCTACGCAGTTATCATAATGCAGAGCTACAGTCATATGACGATTTTTAGAATTATCAGAATTATCATCATCACCATTAGGGTTAGATACGGTGATTTGCATTGTATGATTTCCTGCATAATTCGGGGTCCACAATGCTTTTACTGAACTAGAAGAACCACCATTGATTGGACTCATAGTATTTGAAAAATTTAATAATTCAAAATGTTGATATTCATTATGAAGAATCAGTAAATTATAATCTACAGAACCAGATTGAACAGTACCTTCGTTTTGAATTATGACATCAATCTCTATCTCAACGCCTATGATGGAATCGGTCACATAAAGGTCGGCAGGGCGATTGAAATTAGCGATTGGGTAGTTAGAGGAGAACATTTGGTAGAGTGAGGAGTTGGTTGTATCTGGATAGCTAATAGAAATATCACCTACGGCTAAATCAATATTTACAGCACGGCCTGATGTTGCTGTTGACAGTTGTGAAAAACTGGGCAACAGAAGGGCGACTAATAACAGTGACAGCAATCGGCGCATGTTCGACGGAATTACCACTAATCTACAATGGATATGACACCTTCGGCTATTTTACACAAATTTTACTCTTCAGATAAGACAGCATCTGCTTTTTCGAGTAGCATTTCGACTTTCTTTTGCTTAGCCCTGGATGCGAAATAAACAGTAAATGATGGGACTAATACCATACTGAAGCAACCTATCACCGCCGCTAAGGCCCATGCTAATTCAGTAGCCGTATCTATCTCAAATTGTTCAATACTGGTAAATTCTTCATTTACTGATGTAAGCACTAATCCGGGCTGAGTCTCACGATCACCATTTTCAGTAATCACTATTGAAATGGTTGAATCACTATGATTTCTTAGTAACATCTTTCTGGCTTTTTCTTCTGCTTCAGACAATGTATTAGCGTAAACAGCACCTTTTCCTCGTAAACTTGGTTCGGGGTCTGTCAATGAAATAATTGTAGCAGTTCCATCTTTTTCATCAACGATATGAGAAGTGCTGTTAACACAATCTACCATACATGAGAACTTTTCAGCATCAGGGTTTCCTAAACTTGGATGACTCCACAAACCTCCACCATTCATTATTCGAACTGTAGAGTTTGGACTAAGTTGGCTAACACTTAGGTTAACCCAAGATAAATTTGCTATGTTCACATCTCCCGTCCAAGTCCAAATGGTTACGTTATTATCTTCGTCATAATATGGCTCTTGTAATACTAAATCGACTTCTAATTCATCAACATCTGAATTGAATATGTAATAGTCTGGGCTCACAGTGGCACCATAAACGGCGTAAGCTAAGAGCACAATTAAAGTCAGACCAAGCCCAATTATCGTCCGTAAAAGATTCGGATTTTGGGCTAGTGCTTTCCGCATGTTTTGTCCGATAAAAACACCCTTCAATAACCCTCGTACTTATCGTTTAACAGCGGCGCTCCTCCCGATGTGCTGCGTGGCTATTGAACAGTTTCCTTGATATAGGGGTGTAAGGTCGGCAAGATGCTTGGTGGTACTATGACGACGTTCTATGATGTCCCTGCTAACCTTCTTAACCCAGCTTTAGCTGATAAGTTAACTGATATTTCTGGCATTTCTAGGCCTGAGTGGGCTGCATTTGTAAAAACTGGTGTTCACCGTGAACGCCCTCCGTCCCAAGAAAACTGGTGGGAACTACGATGCGCAGCACTGCTTCGCAAAGTTGCTAGAGAAGGGCCAATTGGTGTAAATGCTCTAGCACAAGCATACGGTGGTAAGAAAGACAACGGGTCAAATCCACATACTCCTGCAATGGGTAGCCGTCATATTATTCGTACAGCACTTCAGCAACTACAAGATGCTGGTTTAATCGAAATGAAAGAGACTAAGACAGTTCAGTCTGAAGATGGAGAATCTATCAAATTGTATGCTGGAAGAAATATTTCTTCAGCAGGTCAAAAGATTCTAGACGAAGTTGCTCATTCGGTTCGTTCTGATGCTGAAGCAGCATATCCAGGTCTAGATAAATATTGAAATGGATGTGTAGGAAGTGAGTACTATGGCAGTTTCAGCAGATGACGAGTTGGCTCAAATCCGTGAGCAGCGTCGCGCTGAGTTGCAACAGCAACTCGAGCAGCAAGCAGCAGCACAAGCCGAAGCTGAAATCGATGCTCAGGCTGAAATGGAACAATCTCAGGCTCTTGATGCTGCAATGAAAACAGTTCTAACTCCCGAAGCACGTTCAAGGCTTGCCAGTCTAAATCTAGTAAATCCTGAAATCTGTACCAAAGTGAAAACCTATCTTGCAACACTATCTGGTGAAAATAAGATTCAAATTCCGGTAACAGATGATCAATTAAAGCAAATATTAGCAGGTCTTAACCAGCAAAAGCGTGAGACCAAAATCCGTAGACTCTGAGGTGAGAAAATGGCACGAAATAAACCCGCAGCTAAGAAAATACGCCTACTAAAGGCAGGAAAGCAGAATCGTAGAGTACCGGTATGGGTAATGCTAAAGACAGCGCGAAATACTGTGTCTCACCCTAAGCGTCATCATTGGAGACGAAGTAAATTACAGAGGTGATTAGAAATGGCACGTGCAGCAGTTAGTGAATTAATCGTTCCTTTGAGGAACGCGTGGAATATTACCCGTTACAAGAGAGCACCTAGAGCAATTCAAATCATCAAAAACGAAGTTGTAAAGCATCTCAAAGTCGCAGAGGATGAAACTGTCTGGATCGACCCGGCAGTTAACGAACATATCTGGAATCGTGGAATTGAAAACCCACCTCGTAAGATTCGCTTGCAGGTTACTCGTCACGACGAACCAGATATCCCTATCGAAGTTAAATTAATGGAGGAATGAATATGGGAAATATTAGGCCAACTTTCATAAAATTACGTGCTATTATTCTTTGCGAAGAACATGGTGAGAAATTCACAGACGACTTTGACCACAATAAGAAAATGGTCGATGAATTAACTGATTGTGAATCTAAGAGATTGCGCAATTGGATTGCAGGATATGTAACCCGCTATCGTCAGCGCAGAACCGACTGAGGTGGAAACTTGGCGATACGTGTCGCCTGGGACCGTAATCCTGTTAGTATACATGGTCCAAAGGTAGAGTTAGAACTACTCGTTCAAAAACTTCGTAATGATTTTGGCGTGCGAAAGCATTCTATGATAATGCAAGACCGTGAATCAGATGATGAAGCAGTCTTTTTCGTTTACCAACCATGCGACCCTAAATGGTTCTTGGAGGATGCATAATGGGGGACCGGATGGACATTCCATTGCCTTCATCAGTATATGAACTGAATATTGTGTTGGTCGGTACATCCCACCCAGGAAATTTAGGTGCAATCTGTCGAACAATGCTTAACCATGGTTTTACTAATCTAAGACTCGTTAATCCGCAATGTTCAGTGGATGATGAAGAGGCTAGAAACCGTGCAAAGCATGCAGGTTCAATATTGGACAGTACCGAGATTTTTGCTGATTTTGAAAGTGCGGTATCAGATTGTTCTTTGGTAGTTGGAACTTCAGGTAAGAGAGAAGTCGGTAGCAAGATACTATTCCGGCACTTTGTACTTCCTTGGGAATTTTCCGATAAGGTTCGAGACTTTGAAGGGAAAGTCGCTCTAGTTTTTGGTGAAGAAGGAAAGGGTTTGTCTACTGAAGATTTAGAAAAATGCGATTATCTTCTAACCCTTCCAACATGGGAAGGTTATCCAATTGTAAATCTATCACAAGCAGTTGGGCATTGCGTTTACGAGTTGCATAGAGATAGGGTTATTTCAGGTTCTAAAGTTCATGGAGTTAAGAAAGAGAGAGTAATTACCCCCGAATTAAGGGTAATACTAAAGCAAGCGATTGAGGAATTTGCTAATTCATTACCTGGTGATGAGATCCGTTCATCTCAGATTTCTGATGTATTAGAAAGAGTCGTTCTCAGAGGCATGCCTTTGGATGTAGAGGCACAAAGATTGCTTAGTGCATTTGTAGATTCAACCACTGCTCTTCAGAAATTGAGTGATGATGACGATTGGCTTCGCAATCGCAGAAAAAGAGTTACTCCCTCCAACTCGCCCAAGACTTCGGAGTCTCTCTAACATGCATAGCGACCAGCCTTAGTCGATTACCATAACTTGTCTGAATATGGGGCTTGACTTGTTCAAATGCCCATTTAGCAAGATTCTCCGCAGTCGGGATAAACCCAACGATGACAGTTCGATGTTGGTCACCCATCAAATTCAGAGCTGCTCTTGCCTCCAAATCGTTTTCATAAACAACGAAGGCATGGTCTACCACATCGTGAATATGCTCGGTTAGAATCTGTGAAACATCTGAAAAATCTATCAGCATACCTTCTTCCGAAACTCCTGCCTCTTCAACAACGTCACCTTCAATTTCAGCCTCAAAACGATATCTATGGCCGTGCAAATGTTTGCATTTACTCTTGTGGTTTGGAACTCGATGTCCTGTGTCTGTTTCTACAAATCTCCTTATCGTTGTCGTCATTATTATTCCTCCTTGAATGTCAAGCATACAGAATTGATGCAGTATCTTTCTCCACCAAATTTTCTCGGTCCATCATTGAATACATGCCCAAGATGTGAATCACAAGATGAACATCGAACTTCTGTCCTAAGCATTCCATGGGTTTTGTCTACTATTCGTGTAATCTTTGCCTGTAAGTGTTCACTATGGAATGCTGGCCATCCACAACCAGAGTTATATTTCATATCTGAAGTAAATAGGATAATACCACAATTGACACAATGGTATTCACCACTTTCAAAATGTTTGTCAAATTTACCACTGAAAGCTCTTTCAGTACCATTTTCCCGAGTTACATGATAAACTAGTTGAGCCTGTAATGCGTCTTGTAGAATCTCTTCCCAGTCCTTGACATATTCAACAGGGTCCTTACGTCCTATTGCATAAAAGGCCAGGATTCTTTCAACATCCGCACCACTAGTACCACTAGACCTACCTTTGGAATCTGGATTGTATGAAGTATTAGTATTTGCAAATACGATATCAAAATCGAGATTTAACTTTTCACAAGATTTCAAAGAATCTCTGAGTATTGTTTCTTTATCTCCGTCTATATATGGGAGATGAAAAGATACTTTTTCACTATCCCAATTTCCTAAGTCAAAAGCATCTCCAATCGCAGAATAAAATTCTGGTCGACAATCCGGATATATGGCGTGATCACCTGAGTGCACCCCCAATGCGATTTTAACATCACATTCTTCTCTCAGTGCTACAGAAAGTGCATACCCATAGAGGATTGAAGAAAATATGGCATTTCGATTTGGTACTACTGTTGCTTTCATTTGCTCCTCTTCATAATGCCCTTCGGGAATTTCCATCTCATCGCTTGTTAATGCTGAATGAAATAGGCTCATTGCACTGCTGAGGTCAGCAACTTTGTGTTCAATTTCATAACCACAATCACTTAGATATGCGATATTTTGTTTTGCTCTTTGTAACTCAATGTTATGTTTTTGACCATATTCATATGATATGCAACTTACCTTGTAACCTTCAGCGAGCAATCTCAGAAGTAGCCCAGTAGAATCCATTCCTCCACTCAATGCCATTACTGCTCTCATCAGTCAACCCCCATCCATTTGTGTGTTTGTAGCGAAAGTCTCCAATCTTGATTTTGCTTGACTAGATTTTCTGTTTGAGCAAAATTCTTTCCATTCCATTCTACCGATTCATTTTCGAAATAACATGGTTGAATAAATAAATGATCAAAACCATCCTTTAATTCATCATATAATGCCATGTCTTGTCCACAGTAAACTACCTTCAATTCATCCCCAAAACGCTGTTTGATTCCAACATTAGGATAGAGTTGGTCTTTTGGTGATACACATATCCAATCTATAATTTCTGGAACTTTAATGGTTCCATTTGTTTCTACTGAAAGATTAATTCCATGAACTTTCAAAGATTTACCTATTGTTTCTAAATCTTGTAAACATGGTTCTCCGCCAGTAAATATCACTCTTTTACAATTGTAAGAAAGAACTTCATCAACTATATTTTCGAGTTCCATTTCCTCATATTTCAAAAAATCTGTATCACACCATTCACATCTTAAATTGCAATTACCAAATCTGATGAAAACATGTGGAACACCCGCATGAAATGCTTCGCCCTGTACGGAGTGAAAGATTTCTACAATGGGGTATTTTGTCAAATAATCACCTTACAATGGCTTTGTATTGATTAACTGCATTAATTCACTTCTTGCTTCTGCTTTGTCGAAAAACACACCACGCATTGCTGATGTTGTCATTACACTATTTTGTTTCTTTACTCCGCGACATTGCATACATCCATGTGCGGCTTCAATAATCACAGCCGTACCAAGAGGTTTCAAGTAATTCTCAATGTCATCTGCAATTCCTTTTGTAATCCTTTCTTGATTTTGTAATCTTCTTGCGTGCAGTTCTACAATTCTTGCTAATTTACTGATGCCAACTATTCTTTCTACAGGTATGTAACCTACATGCGCTCTTCCTTTGAAAGGCTGAAGATGATGTTCGCAGGTAGAGTGGAATTCTATATCTCGTAACAAAACAATTCCATCATATCCCTCACTATTGAAAGTTGAACTTAGAACTTCTTCAGCATCCTCCTTATATCCACCAAAAATCTCATCAAATGAATCTATCACACGTTGAGGAGTTTTTGCTAATCCTTCTCTTTGTGAATCACTCTCGATATATTCTAAAAGAATTTTAACTGCATCCATTGCTTCTTCTCTACTACTCATTTCTATTCCTCCAAGCGCCCATGCCTTGCATCAATTTCGTCTAGTTGATCTAATAATTTTCGACAAGCGGTACGTATAGCATCGGCTACAGAAATAAACTTTCCAGCATCACCCACATGTAATTTCAAGTCGTCGAGTAATTGCGCTGGCATATCCAGGCTAATCTTCGGCATATTTTGTCGTCAATTACAACTGATATAAGTATTCTTATAGTATTACTATAGTAATACTCTTGAAGTAAAAACCACTAATACATATTTGTCATGGCACGGCCATGGGAGCAGTAATCACATCTGATAGTTGGTGTGACCTGCAACCTTGTATTCATATTGAGTCATTCATAATCTCACAACCAACATCTTCAATTATTGTTTTAATGGCCTCATTATATGCAGTTCTCTTGGCATTCAAGATTATGAGTTTTCACAAATTTTGGTCATTATCATTGATGTTAGGAGGTGTGGCTGCAATTTTTGCTGGCTTTGAATATCAAGCATTTGGATATGAAATTAAATGCGCAGGCCAGGTATATTGTGATGAGTATTCCATTTTTTCAATAATCTATAATGTATTGACCATGTTAGCTTTTAGTGTAGCAATATTTGCTTTAGCTAGAAGGTATGAAAATTCATTTCTTATACGCTGGACATTCAGCTGCTTCTTGTGTTTTGTGATCATTACTGCCATTGCCTATCTGGAGAACTATGAGTATCTACTTGGATTTAATTTTCTTATGATTTCATTGATACCGAGTACGGTTATGACTCTAAATTTATTAATTTCCAAACAAGACAATTTGACAAAACTATTATTGCAAAGTATTTACTTAATCTTATTAGTAATCCTCGCATATTTCTTATATCTCTTCATCGGTTTCCAATCC